>WLWD01003245.1_pt1 | contig 34192 bp, 18 predicted proteins | sample 6712731 | NCBI WGS metagenome assembly WLWD01 (sample SAMN12718690, study PRJNA576275) | sponge metagenome | isolation source: marine sponge | host: Mycale hentscheli | place: New Zealand: South Island, Marlborough, Capsize Point | collected 2014-11-01
GGTTAAATGAAAGTGTGGATGAACTTCATAAAGACTTCAAGAGAAAGTGTGGGAATGGACATGACTTGAGTGTCAAATTATGTCCATGGAATAATAAACGAAGTTGGGTCCTTATTGTCTTCTAAACATTACTATTGTTGTTGTCGTCATTTTTAAACAAGTGCAATATATGTTTTATTTATATTTACTTTTGAAAAAAGTATGACATGCTGATATAAAGGGTATGGAATATCCAAAGTCAATTACCATTATGTTTTGTTGTTTTTTGTTTATTGTTGCTGTTTGTAGATCACAGCTGACATGAGTGATGAACAGTTCTAATCATCCTGGCTGTATGAAGAAGTCCTGAGCATCTTCATTCATGAACAGTTAATTCTTCATCTATCACACAGATACAATGTCACATCACGGACTAATATTTATTGCATTTGCTGATTACTGGAATACATTTTACACACTAAAATATATGGCTATAAAGTGAGTATTGTAGAACACCATTTGGAGTGTTGTAGTAGCTAGTTTAAGGGAGTATCACAACACCCCATTGGTAGAGTATCAATAACACCATATTTGGTGCATTATGCGCCCTAATAGGGGTGTAGTAGAACTTGGACATGGGTGTACCACAACACCCCATTTGGTATAATAAAGGGTGTACAGGGGTGTAACTGAACACTTCCTCTAGGTGAAATGGAAACACCCCATGCGGAGTAGTACAGCCAGTGTGTTACCTGGACACCCCAAAACGGGATTCCCATACACCCCATTTTTAACAGTGCAGGTAGAGTTAGATCAGGAGATGAAACAACAAATAGGTGTTTGTTATAAAATTTAAAAGTGAGTGTGTTCTTACTGCTGTTAATAATGTTAACTCCCTGGTACTTTATCTGATGATCTCATTAATAAATAAACCATGTCATATAGCTACTGCACTGATTGTCCTATTTTTTACTGCTCTTGTTTACTAAAATAAAATCGAAAATCTTGAGAGTCATTCTAGCACAACTGCATTCATTTCCATGTCCCCTACAAATTACACACAGGATTTTACTGAAGGGTGCTAGTACTGAACACCCAAGGGTGTTATTGAACACTCAATGGAATTATCAAACACTCAGCTAAGCTATTGAACACTTAAGGGAGTTAGCTAGTTACTCAAGGGTGCTATATTGAACGTTCATGTGTACTATACCATTTCCAGTTACTTGTTGTGATCGTAAAACTTTATTGGAATTATAATTGCGGACCCTTACGAGCTACATAATTGCTAGTCTGATCTAGCGGTACACAACGGCTGAAGCTTACAGCTTACGACGAATACGTACGGAGTAGTGGGTCAGCCGCTGGCTAACGCCCCCAAATATCTTCAATTCAAGGGACATTTTCTTAGTTTTTGTTGATGTTGGTGAGGTGGACTGTGTCGTTGGCTGATGTTCAATTCAATACGCAATGATGTCTAGGGACTTCCAAAAGGATCCTCACTTGTTACAGTTTACTTTAGAGGAAGTTGTACCTACTGGAAAGACCCTGGGTCTCGGTTCCTATGGATCTATTGTAGAAGTAAGTATATGATTGTAAAACTGAGTATGCAACTGGCTTAAGAAGTTTAGCATTTCATTTTTTTCAAGCCTAGCCATATGCAACATATACTCATGTATGTATTACAAATCCTTTTTATCCTTTTGACTTGAATTTATTATATAATATATAATATAAAGCTAGTTTATAATATAGCTCACTTTATACATAATAAAGCTCTCTTTAAACATTAGTTCTATCTGTTGTGTGGATTTAGGACTAGAAATTAGTACTACAGAATGTAGTTCAAGGATGTAATGAATAACCTGCAGACTAATCATCCACTCACTTGCAGTACTGTACTTTCAGTCTTGTCAACCCTTACCAAGCACATCAATTAAATTTTCGTTTGTCAGCATTTGTATACCTTCTCCATCATGTTGTTTGGATTTTGTAGCAACGTTGAGGGCGAGACATTATATAAGAAGGCCAAGGGCAAGTGCATAGCAGAGTGTGTGTAGTCAATTGTAATTATAATACCAGTTATTGAATACACTTAAATGAACTCCTTTGGGTGGAAAAGGATAATAAGGGTTGCCGTCTTCATCAGACAACCCTCTCCAAAGATGGATGCAGCTTTCAGAAGTTTATGTAAGTCATTGTGTGAGCGTGTTGTATTACATGTACCTTGTGTATGTGATTTGTTTGTTCCTTACACGGATGCCTCTGGGGGGGGACTGGTGTGATTAGAGGAGAGGAAGAGCTTCCTGTTGCATTCTTCAGCAGACAGCTGTGGGGTGCCGAAAAGCAGTAGACAGTAAATGAGTTGGAACCATTGACTATTATAGTGGCGGCAGTTCTCCATTTTGAGTACTTTATCTACAGAACGGCAGTGACGGTCTACACGGACTATAGACCTTGTACGGCCCTGTTGACAAGCAAGAATCTCAATAGACGGTTGAGAAAATACTCCCTCAAGTTACAGAGTTAGGACTTAGACATTTGCTATCGCCCGGGAAAGGCCAATGGAAATGCTGACGATCTTAGTCGCCAGGACTGGCATGAAGTTCTGTCAGTGGAGTCCGGAGTTTGTGATCAGATCGCTCCGGAGGTCACGATCTTAGGCGGGGGAGATGTGGGGCCGGCCTCCACGAATGAGAAGAGAGGAGTAGAGGAGAAACAAGACGTGAAGAGAGATGAGCGAAGATAGAGAAGAAAGACACTAGAACATTGTATATCTGTGTGTGTGCGCGCATGTGAACTAGATGCGTGTTATTTTTAGAACTTATTGGTTTTGTGTCATCTGTGTACACATGAGCATGTCTGACGTTGTGTGCTCTGAGCCCGCTCAAGTGGCCTGAGCGTTATAGTTATATATACATTGGTTGAGTCATTTTTTGTTCAGTTCCTGGACCAATGCGTATCTTAATTAAATATTAACTTAGTTGAGATATTCTTACCTGCGGGGAGCCTTTCTGTGCTACGAACTCTGGTGGCAGTGACCCACAAAGAGGAAGGAACGTTTCCCCTACATTTGGTGCTGACGTGTTGAGACGTGTCGTTCTCCCTTCCCCCACAAATAGCTAATTGAAAATGGAATACTTAAATTCCAGTATGTAATAGCTAATTGAAAATAATATGAAAGAATGTTGGTATCTATATAATAATTGCATACAGTAATGGTGACTAGAAAAAAATTGGAGGCAATTCTGAAAGGAATTGAATATTAGGATCCACTATAATGAGAGTTTTGGAATGAAATACTCTATTTAAATGATTTACACCTCTGCATACATAAGGTCCACTGTGTTCTTTCTTTAATTTTGATAAAGTTAGCTTGTAATCTTCCTTGATCATGTGGTCATTTGGAACCTTCATTGTTTTCCATTGCACTGGCTTGATACTCCCACATGTAAGAGTCACTGTGCTACCTTCTAGAACCTCCACACGACTAGGCAACACCTCACCATAGAATACTTGCTCCTTTACATCTATAAAAATAAAATTTTTAAATTGCTTTGTCTCAAACGTATCACTCAGGTAAGTAAGTATCATAACAGTTATAGAATCCATAGTGTACTTCAGTTAAATTGGTTAGTGTAATGCTGTTGCCTTCGATAATATATTCACCCGGAAGGAGAAGATTACGGGAGGAAAACGTCCAAGTTACTGGTGACAGACTACCACAGTGTACTGTTACAGAGTCACCTTCTAAAATGTCAATCGTTGAGTCAGGAACTACTTTTGTCATATAAACTACAATGTTACTCCAATCCTTACTCAGTGATGATGGGATACTGATCAACATTAACATAAAATACAGGTTGTTCATCTGCTTTATTTAGACCCTTTTCCTTTAAATAAATCGAATTAGCTCGAATTTCAGTGACGCCGTGAAATCAATTTGAGGCTGAAGTTTTATAATTTTTGGCCAAGTTCTGGTAGGTAGAAACCGGTTAAGTTCCCTTATTCCTTATTCTATATATGATATAATATTTATGTCCCAATTTGTAAACCAGTTTACTCTAAAGTCGGTCGTAGCCGAACCCTTTACCGTACCGCTACGCAGAGAAAGTGTCTGAGAACAATCGTGCTCCACGAATGTTCTCGAGAATGTCTCTTGGAAGGCGGGATCTCTTAACTAACCACCCCCCAAAATCGTGAGGCTGGAACAGCCAAAGTGCTGATTATCCCCTGACCCTTTCTCAGCGTGGAAAAGGGTCTGGCTACGCCGGACCATCTCTTGTCCCGCTAGACCTATGTAGCATTTTGGCGACTCGAAAGTCCAAGTGAACGTTAAATTAGAGCGCAAGTTATACTCTTGGTAAATTATTTGATGAAGATCACGAGTTGCTGAAGTAGAATCAAGTAAAATTGAATTTAAATTTATTTGTATATGAAAATACACATGCCTGGCTATGGTATTTGTAAATACAAATTCAAAATTATTGTTAGTGTGAAGCTTTGAAATTCTACTCCTTTCAACAGGTTCAATATATTATATGAAAGCCAGAAATGACAAAGAAGATAGAATGTAATGACCAGTAAATTTGAAAAGGACTTACAACCTCCTAGAAGCCATGTGACAATTAGGATAAGGAGAAAAATGCAAAGCAGACTTGCTTTATAAAACCAGAAAAAGCTACTTTGCCCAGCTTTGCTAAAGGAATTCTTCCTGTAGCTACATACACTCAAGGATGAAACAGCAGTCCTAAAAAATAAAGAATTGTCTAGCTGTGTAATAATATTCTCTTAAACATCCAGCATTTCAGTGACAGAGAGATGACTGTCAAGATGCCAGCAATACCTGCAGTACAGACTATTGTCTAATTAAAACTATTGCACTAACATAATATCTACGTTATCTTTCAGTAGTAGAGCCTAACTCTCTCTCTCTGCAGCTGCAATACTGACTATTGTCAAATTAAACCTATTGCACTAACCTATGCTATGTTGTCTTGAAATTTATAGTAGAACCTAACTCTCTGACTTCATCATCATAATGATTGTATCATTCATACATCACTTTTGATTCTCTCATATAATTCATTTATTTCTCTGACTATATTGACAGAGATTAGCTATCTTGCCATGGCCAAGATACACCTTCTTCAACACTCTGCAACCTGGTGTTCAACAAATACTTCAAATCCCCAAATTTCTGGAATTAACTACTGAATAAATGTTCAGATCCTTGCTGATGCTCTTGACTTCACTGATAACTTAGAATACATTTTCCAATGAGAAAGCTATTGGGACACATATGAGATTAAATATCACCCAGGATGCACCTTGAATAATTAAAATTCCTTCACATAATGATGCTAGACTAAATATCTTATGGTGGGTGTGTAGCTAATGTTACAATATTGCCTCAATTCAAAAGTTGCAAGGCCTGGGAATCGTGCAGCATGATAATGATTATACTGCATATGTGAAGATAGGTTTGGGCATTACCATGTACTAAGCTGAGTCAAAATATTACAGTTATACCAAATGAAGTAAAGAAAACAATAATCAAAAATATATATTTGTGCCCATCAAAATTAATATTCCCACGACAGGGACAAACAATAGAATTTTTTAAAGTTCATTAGACTGAGAAGGATACTCTAATGGACCATCCTAGCAAAACTGAAATTTTTGTTTCCTTTGATGTTCAAAAGTTCAATTGAAGTCGTGAGCTATTATTTAAAAGAATGAATAAGGAATAGGCTATGGCTCCTCAAAAATGATTATCTAATTATAAGACAAACACATATCTATAAGTTATTCTTAATTGTTCTTTAGTAATAAATCCTTAAATACAATTAAATTTATTATGTCACAGAACATAAAGTCCAGGTATTCATGATATTACCTTCACTTCAGGGGAATGTTTTTTTTTTCCTTTAACTGCCTTGACTGTTTTGTGTTGTTGTTGCATTCTTATGAAAAAGATTGAAGGTTAATTTATATTTTATCAACGTGGTAAGACAGTGAGGTGAGGTCACAGTTCTTTTGTCGATCTCTGCAGCCAAATAAATAGGGTGCATATTCAGCTCTGTATTTAGGAGTGATCACCCCCCCCCCCTCCCCAGTAGGTTTAATATTTATACTTTTTATGTAGCACTTAGCATTACTGTATAATGCCTTGTTTAGAGTAGTATCTATTGGAAAAGGGATTGATTGAGTTAAACACATTATCACTGAATCAAATTTCCAAAACAGCCAAAGCTCTTCTAGTGTATTAGCTATTTATTTCTTATTGAGACACATAGAATATATGCATAGTACTTATTACGTGAGTCAGAGGAGTGTGATTTGGCAAAATAATTTTCAAGAGCAGGTTTATTTATTTTCATGAGCCAGAGGGAGTAAAAACAGTATAATAAGTGGTATATTCAAGCTATATATCTTCATTACAGTAGTTTGTACTGGGAATGGTATCTCGGTATTGCTGTAGAGGCTCCCCACAACCACAGCTTATGTTTTAGCAGCTGTTGTAACAAGATCGGGTAGGCTACACCAGAGGAAGATAGCTGTAAAAGCCAGGAAAATTGGTAAGCTAGGCAAGTAGCTATAGCTACTAGGGTAATTAGATTGGCAAACACCATGAAAGAGTTATTTACTGTCACATACCTTACAATAACATTATGAAGATATCTAGCTGGGAAAAAAATAAATATATATATAATATAATTATATAATATATAATACTTATAGCACGAGTCAGAGTACAATATGGGAAAATATTTTACGAGCACGCAAAATATTTTCACGAGCCAAAGGCGAGTGAAAATGTGGCGTGAGAGTAAAATATCATTCCCATATTGTACGACGAGTGTGATAAGGGATTTATTGCTTCTTTGAAATTTTTCTCAACCGGTTACAATACAATTTTCATTGATTTTACTCGCTACGCGCGCGCTACAAGGAGCGTACAATATAAACCGTACAATATGGGAGAATACAGAACGCTCGCGTGATGCGGAAATATTCAAGTATAAATATCAAAGCTGCAATAAATATATATATATATTATATATATACATTATATAATATTATGTAAACATTAATACACATTATACTCATATATAGGCACTTATGTATGTCATAAAGGTTTGCCTATGCTATACACAACTGACATTAAACATTCACCCCACCCCACCACCCCTCCCTGCCCATGGAAATTATTACTAGAGGCTGCCCTGATAATCATAAGTTTCAATCCTATTACATAATGTTGTGGCATTTAAAGTGTTTACTAGTTTTCTCATTTGGGACATCTCACTATGTGATATTACCTACGCTAATATTTACACTTTCACAAACATCAGGAACAAGATGTACAGTTCAACGTGAAATATAACCAGATTCTAGGTTTTCCCAGACAATCTGATTTTGTCCTTGTCCTGTAAGAACAGGGAGTTTACATGGTTTGGGGGTGTGACATGGTTATAGGGAGTGCAGAATCCTGTCTGGAAATTGTTCCAGATATTAATTATTATTATTATTATTATTATTATTATTATTATTATTATTATTATTATTATTATTATTATTATTATTATTATTATTATTATTATTATTATTATTATTATTATTATTATTATTATTATTATATTATTATTATAATCATTATTATTATTATTATTATTATTATTATTATTATTATAATTATTATTATTATATTATTATTCTTCTTTACCTTCCCCGTCCTCTCTAATTTATTCTCATTCCCGTCCCCCCTTGCACCCCGCATCTTGTTAAGTTCTATATATTGTTGTGTCTTATATTGTAATAATGTCGTAACTCTATCAATACTGTGATTGCCCCGCACAATTTTATTATTATTATTATTTATTATTATTATTATTATTATTATTATTATTATTATTATTATTATTATTATTGAGCAAACAGAGTGAGATACTGTTAGGGGTGGACAATTGAAAATCAGATATATCTTCATAAGATGAAGAGTTGATCTAATTTTGATAAAACCAAAATTGGTGTCTTTGAAAATCTTGGACATATATAGTCCACTATCGAAGAGTAGACTATTAATTTGAGTGTGAAGAATACTTGAAGAGAAATAGGCCTGTAGTTGCTTATACAGATTATTTCCTTTTTTTTTTTGTGATGAGGCAAAGAATTTGTGTACATTCCAGTCAGCTGGAATGTAGAAGTATATGATAATAAACTACATCAAATCAGGGGCATAGCAAAGGAAGTTACTTGGTGGCCACACCCAAAGTACACCCAGACCACACCTATTGTAAAATAGATTATTTGAAACAGCAGTAAGAACACACTCATTTCTAAATTTTCTAGCAAACACCTATTTGTTGTTTCATCTATTATGAGCTATTGCTAGTCTGATCTAGCGGTACAAAACGGAAGTGTACAGCTTACGACGAATACGTAAGGAGTGGTGGGCCAGCCGCTGGGATCCACTAACGCCCCCAAATTTCTTCAATTCAAGGGACAATTTCTTAGTTTTTGTTGATGTTGGTGAGGTGGACTGTGTCGTTGGCTGAAGTTCAATTCAATACGCGACGATGTCTCAGGACTTCCAAAAGGATCCTCAGTTACTACAGTTTACTTTAGAGGAAGTGGTACCTACTGGAAAGACCCTGGGCCTCGGTTCCTATGGATCTGTTGTAGAAGTAAGTATGATTGGAACACTCTAGTATACAACTGACTTAAGAAGATAGCTACATATTTGGTATGGTAAAAGAACAATTGCGAAAAGTTTAGCATTTCATTTTTTTAACTAGCCATATGCAATATATACTCATGTATGTTTTACAAATCCTTTTTATCCTTTTGACTTGAATTTAGTAATATAATATAAAGTTAGTTTATAATATAGCTCACTTTATACATATAAATCTTTCTTTAAACATTAGTTCTATCTGTTAATTTAGGGAGTTCTCCGCTGACATCACATAATTAATAATAAATTAATTATTTTATCTGTATCTGCATTTTTTTATTCAAAGTCACTAATTTTTGTACTGATAAGGACAGCAGTAGGACTGTCGAAACGTCGTTACTATATGATTATGTATTTTTAAAATGTTGATATAAGTGAACAGTTTATTATTAATCATAATATTATAGCTATGTATACTGTATGTCAACATAAATAATATGTAATCTGTTATTGCCTAACTAACTCTAATTTTGTAATTTCACTTTCTGGTTGGCAGTCACTTGTTTGTTGCCATTTGCTGTGTCATTTATTTTGTAACTAAAAACTAACACAATAATTATAAAAATAGTATTAAAATGCATATATCATACGTATTATGTATGAACATTAATTGTAGTACTACGACTTATTTTTATTAATATTGTAGGTCAAATATAAACAAGTATCTTGTGCGGCTAAGCATATGCATGAGCTCTTGCTAGTTCCTGATAATGAAGGAGTTCAAGTGATTATAGAGAAGTTTCGACGAGAATGTCAAATGATGGCAAGTCTCCGACATCCTAACATAACACAGTTCCTTGGTCTGTGTTTCCTTGAGGGATCAGAACTACCTCTACTGGTGATGGAGAAACTAGAAATGAGTGTGGATAACCTTTTGGAGTGTGCCCCTAATATTCCGCTTCCAGTGAAGATCTCGATTCTCACAGACACATGCAGTGGACTAGTGTACCTACATGGCATGCCATCACCAATAATCCACAGAGACCTAACAGCAAGAAATGTTTTACTTACTTCATCTCTGACAGCCAAAATCACTGACATGGGAAATTCTCGAATAGTGAACTTAAAGTCAGCCCAATTTGCTCAAACTATGTCTAAAGTACCCGGCACCTTGGTATATATGCCACCAGAGGCTCTCAGTGATAGCAACAGATATGGACCATCTCTAGATGTGTTCTCATTCGGACATCTTGCCCTTTACGTGCTCACTCAGGTATAAATAATAGATGTGCCATTACAAGTTTAATTGTGGTTTTCATAACTATGTAAATGCACATTAATTCAAGGCAATTAAGGAAGCATGAGCAAATGGGCTGAAAAGATCATGAAAAATTGAATTAATGTGAAGGTAGAGGGATATTAAGTTTGATTATTATCACCGAAAAATGTTTAGTTTGACATAAATAATCAGTACATAGTTTGTTTGTCAGTCAGCCAGTTAGTCATTCTGTCACACAGATCTTGAAGGTGGCAGCCTCCTGAAGATTTAAACAAGCATTGGATATTTTAAGGCTTTTTATATGCCAGAATATTTTTCATTTCAACTTTCTTTTTCTTCTCAGAAAAAGCTGGCCATACGATCATAAGTGATTGTTAGTAACTCCCCTATAGTCACACCACACTCACGTGAGCAAATAATTTCTTTGCTGCTTGCAGTAGTTTTGCATTACATTATTCTCAGCGGTTAACCGGAGTGCTTGGAGTTTCCCATCGAAACTACTGGTGAGGCGAGTGTCACTTGTATGTTAAGCTTCTCTTATGAAGACAGCATTAACTTCTACAGTTTCACTGCACGAACTGCATACCAACTTGCTCAAGCTTTATATATCGACGTGTGTGAACATACAGTATATATTTATATTGTTACTACTCCAAATAAATTATTCTTTTGGTCTTTGTAATAGCTAGCATAAGTAATGCTGAGGGTTGGTACCCTTGGTACTACATTTATATCTGAATATAACATAATACACAAGAAAATCAAAAAAAATGTGTGGCCTAAATTTTAGTTTCTTGTTATCTGTAGCTGTTTCCAGGTGATTTACTACCAGCTACTGATATTGACCCCCATAACCCTAGTGATGTCATAGGCCACAATGAATTGAAGCGTCGCGAAGTGTACATTAAAGATTTAGAGAGTCAATTGGTGAAGTCAAATCCTGCTCTGGTAGAAATGGTGAAAGATTGTCTCCATAATAACCCGGCATTGAGACCTTCAGCTCAGCAACTACTTCTGAGACTGCAACCTGTAAAGAAAGAGATTGACCTAATATATGGAGGGACTTTAGTGAATGTCACTCATGTACTGCATGTGAAGGAAATGAAAGGAAAAGACAAGCGAATCAGAGAACTAGAGGTAACAATGTAATTAATATGGCTATAATTAGGAAAGATTAATTTACTACACATACCTAGCTAAACACATAAGCTATAAATCCCAATTAGAGCTTCCCGCCTAGTATTCATGGCTGAAATTCATTGTGATAAAATAAGTCAGTCACAATTAAAGAAAAATTTGCTAATGTGGAAGTACATATAAATTGAAATGACATTGTTCATCTTCTAACTGCACTCCAGGTTAATCTGTCATTATGTCACATACACTGCCACCAGTATATTTCAGGCCTATTTTAGGAGGAGTCTATGCTAGCTGTCCTAAATACCACAACATTGGCTGACTGCCAACAATATACAAACCCAAAGTTTCGATTATATTTTGCTTGCTTGCCAAGTATAAGAATTATATGGAGTCTCAAGGATATCACATAGTGCAACAGTCTTATGTAAAGAGGGATGAATTTAAAATAGAAAATAGTCTTTATTCTTGAATTGGAGATCTAGCTATACAGAGAGAATTAAGAAATTGTGAAGTGACAAATTAGCAGATTAAAAAGAATCCATAGATAAAAAGAATCGTAAAAAGAAAATTTCCATTGCCCCTTTACGTGTTTGTTTGCTGGCTGGTTGTTGTAGCTCAGTGGCAGAGCACTTATTCATTAATTAAGCAGTCCTAAGTTCAATACGCAGTGGTGACCAAATAGTTTTAATTTTGTATTGTTTATAAAAGCCTGTGAAAGGAGTACAAGAAGGCTGAGAAAGAAATGGTGAATAATTAATATACTCTTACTGTCCCATTTGTGCTATTGAAACCATTTGCTATTATCACATATAACATTATTCATTATGTAGAGGCATGAAGCTGTTTATGATGAATTGGTAGCAACCAATAAAAGTCTAGATAATGACAAAAGAAGTTTGGAAACTGCCAATTCAAGAATTATTCAAGAAAGGAATCATTTGGAAGCTGTAAATGATCAATTACAAATTGCATACAATCAACAGTTGATAGAAATCGATGAGCTTAAAGCTAAAAACAAGCAACAGAAGACTGAAATTGATTTATTAAGTACTGAAAAAAATCAACTTTTGATTAAAGTCAGTCAGTTAAAAGCTGATAATAGTCAACTGAACAGTGAGAATACTGAACTAAAGTTGGAAAAAAATCCATTGAAGACTGAAAACAATAAATTGAAGACGGAAAACAATCAATTTGGGGAACAAAATGATCAGCCAAAAAATACAAGTGATCTCCTAGATTCCACAAAGCACCAATCTACTCCAGAAACACACGGACAAAATTCAAGTCAAGAAGAGGAAATGACAGAATATGGCTTTCAAGAAGTGCAAGATGTTCAAAGCCAACAGCAGCAGTCAGTGGCAGCCATAGCAGCAACTGCTGAAGAAACAACGACTACCCAACAAGTAAATTTGATAGTATGAAAATATTACAGTTTAATTACATGTTAGATATAAATTATGTGTATTTATTACATGAGTCAGAGTGTGATACGGCAAAAATTTCATAGAGCAATGCAAGCTAATTCATTTTATTGAGCCAGAAGTGAGTGAACATAAAGCCTGTGAGTGAAATATCTAGCAATTATTATCAATTTTAGGTGTGTAGTAAGTGTTTGTTTTTTTCATGCTAGATATCTTCACTGCAGTAGTTTGTACTAGGATTGATAACTGAAGGTGTAAAGTTGGCTGTAAAACTCTCTAGGGGCTCCTCACACCCACAGCTGATATTGTAGCCGCTGGTTTCACCTGTTTGGGTAGTAGAGTAATAACATGCATAGCAGTACATACAATCTCTGGGGACACCTCACTTATTTATCCCTTAATTATAAGAAATACTAAATTGAGGATCAAGTTTAACTTATGATAGCTATATCATAACTTCAGTTTGTTCAGTTTTTTTTTATCTTTGAGAATTCGAACATTTCTGTGTACAATGTCACGTATTAGATATAAGATGATTTATTAATGCACTTTATTGTTACAGGTGGAATCCAATAGTGTTGGTGACATTCTTATATCTCTGACCTATTTGCCTGAGACTGGGATATTAAGAGGTCACCTTTTGAAGGCAATTTTAAAGCCACAAAGCAGATTTGAAAAGCTAAGTAAGAGACATTTTTAGCATTTATGTGTTGGTGTGCATACTATGAACTTGATTAGCAGCTATAGGTCAATGAGTGGAACAAAACAAATAACTAACTAACAATAAGCTTAGTGGGTTCACAAGAAGCATGCAGTGTGGGAATAAGCTATCAAGCTAATTGAAATCACATGCGACTGGATGGATATATACTAGCAACAAACTTTCTTTGGTTTGAATACACAAATTAATTTGAAATATTTTAATGATTTTTTAAAAATAATCTCACTTTATTATATTTTTATTACAATCTTGCAGATCCCTATGTGAAGATAACTCTTTGCTATAAAGGCAAGAGTGTTCAAAAGGGGAAATCTTCGGTAAAAAAAGACACTCTATCACCTGTCTATAACGAACATTTTCTATTTAAAACCATTGACATGGATACGAATGAGTTACATTTGAATATAACTGTAAAGGATTATGACAGGTTCAGCTGGGATGATAGAGTGGGTGAGGTGCAGATAGGAGCAAATATTTCTGATGCTCAAGGACTTCATCACTGGAAGGAAGTGATACGTGAACCGAATGTAACTATTAGCTGCTGGCATCATATCAATAGCTAGCTAATACACACTCCCAATTATTTGATGAATAAATTATACATTGATTTGTACTCTGTCTTTGATTCATTTAGCTATCCTATCACCTAGTTACCATGCACACTATAGCTATACACAGACATCTCACGAATATTAAGTTTAGTTTCAAATAGAGAAGAAAATCACTCAATGTGTCATGTTCTGGGTGTAGCTTGTGGTTGTCATATTCTGGGTGTGGTTTCATACCATACACAAGATACAATGTTGTTATCCTAGATCCTTTACCAATGCAGAGTGAGGAACAAGGTGTTAGTGAAGTAGGTGAGCAGTACTCGAACCCAGGTAAGCCAAAACAATAGTGAATTTCTATGACCAAAATGAGGTGAGAGAAGTCAGAATAGGCAATTTTAGCAAAATGAGCAAATTTCATTTTTGAACCAGTTAACACTCAACTACATACTTATGTGGAACAATCCAGTGCTTTAGTAGTAGGCTTTGACACAAAATTCATTTTTCTATTTTGCTACTCTGCATTGCTCAGTAAGTTTACCTATTTTGCCTTCACTTTTTTTTTTGCTCTTTTTTTTACCCATTTTGTATGCCATGGACTTTTTTCAAAGGAATATACATAGAAAAACTTAGTGGATGAAATTGTTACCAAGTAATCCTTTAAGGAACTGCTGTTTAGAAAATCAGCAATTAACAATGGAAATTGTATTCCTATTTAATATATAGCTGAAAAGGTGAACAATATTACAAAAACATCAACAGAATGGGTTCTTAAGTAGTTCAAGTTGATGGAAAGATTGGTCTATGTTACATTCACATTCTTCATAGTTCATTTTTTGTTTAGTATAATAATTATGATAGCCTATTCTAATGTAACTTTTTCACAAATTGGAGGGTTAATAATCATTTTATGAGGTAATCTAGAGGCAAGTATGAAGTAATTAAATAAGTTGTAATGCAAAGTCTTTCTATAAAAGACATACGTAGTTAGATGTGGAAGGTGGGGCCCTTACTCTAATCATTATATAAAAGCTTTATGCCTCCATTTTAATAAAGGACTATTATTTTCTTCTGTTGTACCAATTAATAGCTATGTAACTGTGTGGAACATGAAGAAAGGTTCCCTTCCCCTTTCCTCCCTATTCCATTGAAGTGTAACTGCATGGTTGACTATAAAGAAAACTAGGCTACACTGTATAGTATACAGATTGGAGATTACAGCTTCTGGCCCTGTGATATGGCCAAAAATAAAGACACTTACCAGACTACATTATCAGTGAGACTAGCAACCTTTGGTAAACATAGTTGTTGTTGTTTTTTGGCACACATTTATGTATTTTCACACATGAACACCTGCAAACCACAAAAACATGCCCTTGGAGCCGACCCATACCGAAACAACTTCCTATACCACCAAATTATTGAGTGGGGCTGCTGCTGCCAGACATTGCTACTCAGTCCCCATGACATTTTTGGTACATACATCTAACTTATAAATGCTGTTTTAATATAATGGTATTTGTTCTAGTACTTTTTATACTTTTACAAACTGAAGTTGTGTGTATAGCTATATTAATTATATATGTCCAGATAAAGCTGACAGAGGAAATAGTAGTGATCAATTAAACAGTATATAAACGGAGAATAGAATATACAAAAGTTTTGCACAAAATAGTAATAATAAAATATATAAGTGCCTTAAAGATACAAAATAGCTAATGAATAGGTAAATAAATAAATATATAATTAGTGAATGAATGAATAAATAAATGAACAAACAAATAAGCAAATAAACAAGCAAATAAATATATCAGTAAATAAACAAATGAGCAAATAAATGAATGAATAAATGAATAAATAAAAGACTAAAATAAATAAATAAATAAAATTAATTAATTCATCAGATTATAAATATTATATTTACAAAGATTTTGATGCTGTTAAAAATTGATTATTTTAAATAAGATGAACTTTAATTTATCTTTTGGCTAAATTCAGGTAATTTGTTGTAGTTCTTATTATTAATCCTTCAAACATTGTTCTTTTAGTTTCTTAGTTTGCGCTGGCTAATATTTTAGAATATTTCACTTAAATTTCCTTTTCCCCAAGCATGATTAGAATATGCACTTAACATGCTCCATGTCTCTACTTTTTTATATTTTTAAATTTGGTGGTTGTTAAACTACAGTGATGACTGATGAGGGATAATCATAATAACAGTCAGTTCCTTAGTAAAAAGAGGTCCATGTATTGCATGATTACATGCTTATGGTTGTAATTATCACCTTCATCTTCCTGTTCATATCTCATTGACTTGTTCTCTTACATTAAGTATAAGAGATTGTGTACACTGCTATCTTGTATCAGGATCAATTTTAAGATACATTTATTTCCAGCTTATACTCAGTTTGTTAGTATAAGCTAGAATATATTCATAGCTTAAAACAACTATTATAGAATAAGCTAGCTTATATCCAAGTCAAGTATAGTTTATCTTATGCTTAGCTTATATATTTAGAATAAACAGGAGTAGATATAATCTTATATCAAAGCATTGGCACAGTGAATCCACAAAAGCTAAACTCTCTTCCCATCCTCGCGCGCATTGCAAGCTCCCCTCCGCAGTATCTGCGAACACATCCAGTAAAAGAAGATTAAAATAGAAAGGCAAAAAGGCGGTATGTATTTAATTGCGATGTCTACATCTGAAGAACCCAAGTTGCATTCCAGTTTGGAGCAGCAGCCTAATTTAATAGTGTCTGGACAACACCTTTAGGTATTGTGGGGTTGGGAACTGTAGGTTTCCTACAGGTGGAAGAAGTTTGTTCTTGTTCACTGAAATGACTAATGATATGTTGTGAGTAGCCATACCCTTTATAATGGGGGGGGAGTCTGGGAACATACAATACAATGACTTGTTCAGCAGCAACACCAAAAAGGGTGCTCAAATGGACTAAGTTATAGAAGATTCAGCATCTTCAGCTGTGAGAAGGCTGGGTTACTAGTGTTTGAAGACGAGCAGATGAAAATTGTGAAGGAAGTCAAAGATGACTACACCTTTCTTTTAATAAAAACATCAACAACTTGACATCATGAATAATGGCCTTAAGAGAATCACCATAAAAATGCACACGTAGGAGATTGTCCATATTTATCATTATCATTATCATGTGTAGCTATGTCTCATCTTGTATGTAGTAGTCTGCTACATTATTGTATGGGTTATTATAGCACATAATATCATCAATGACTACATAATAATTATAACATACTGATGGTCTCTAATAAGCATGAAACAATCAAATAGCTAAAATTTCAGCTGACTGATTATGTAGGGGAAAGCAGGGGACCCGGCGAGATTGATTCAAATGAATGTACTCTCTTTATTATTTTTACATTACTTACGATTCTGCATTGGAATCTACTCTTTTCTATTTTCAACATTATTTTCTTTAATTTACTTTTCAGTGGATTGGTGTGTTAAACTATTACAAAGTCAATGTTTGACAATAGTTATTTCTAATTGATCTCATGTATAGTTGCAATAATGAAATTGTATTACTTTTGGAGAATTATCAATTCTTTCGGCATCTATTATCACCTATATGTTTATCCTTGCTCACATTTACCCTCAATGTGAGATTGTTTTGGCAGTTAGCTAGTAAGGAGTTGTATTTAATCTGAAAAAAAATATGTGCAGCAAAAAGTTGAATTGAACTTCCAAATTTGAAGCAGGCCACCTATATTTCATTATGTAACTCCAATATAATTCTAAGCAATGTTGTCATAACTACATGTTTATAGCTACTGTAACATTATCATCATCTTTAGTCATTTTCTCTGTACTTGCAAAGAACCACATATATAAAAGTCACTTACACTATACTTTTATATAGCCATAATAATTTTTGTGCTGATGTTAGCTACAACTGTCTTGTTTGAGTATGGGGTATAAGGGGGTGGGAGGCATAGTTCCTGAAGTTGATTTAAAACAAATAGAGTCTATCTATCTGATTACATTTGGCAAAATAAATGCAAAGTGCCATGTAGCAAATTCTTACATTATTTCCCTTTGTTAAAATTGATGCTGGTTTTCTGTTGCACTCCATGTTGACTGATGGTCATAAAATACTGTGTGATATGAGTCTGACTATTGCCTTAGTTCCAGGCTCATTAAAAATAATGTTTTATTGAAGTCACAAGTTCCAATTACATTTAGCAAAACAAAGGGTATTACCTGGGTGTCATCATTCTAATTTGGATAGCTCAGTATTACCTTTTGTTATAAACATCACGGCAGCCACACCCAATTTAAGACACAAGACTTCTACAAAATAGAAATGAATAATTTGTAACTTCTCAATGCCAATCAGTACTTCATGTTAATCTACTAGTGGTGTGCTTGAGCACAAATGGCGAGCGAGCCTTAAACTACACTATTGTTAAATTTGATTTTAACAACTAACACTCAAGCTATTAAAATAAAGTCGAGTTTTTAAATTACGTATGAGGTAAAGGGGTTTCAATGTCATAGTAACCGCTCCCGCAACAGTTTGAATTGAAAAAGAAGCAACAAAATCAAATCACGTTATTTAAAATATTCTTTGTGATATTCTTAATAGTAGTTGTAACGCACAATACTTTCACACAACTGAACATACCTACGCAAGACTTACCTTCGTGGTTCGTCTAGTGGACAATGCATTTTTAAGTAAATACTGTTGAGTAGGGCTTATAACTGTGACAAATAGCGCATTAACTTACCACCGCCACTAACTCGAATAGAAATGGAGCTCCCATAAGATTTTGAGTTTTAACTGCACCCGCAAAACAATTCAAAGCCGTAAACAATTCAATTTCTAAGGTGATACGGGTAATGGTCGCTAAACCGGAGGATTCTGTTTAGTGAAGTTTGGGACGGGGTCGAACGCGGAGCGAACACAAAATTACGGAGGGTCAAAGTACAAAATGACATACGTACGTCCATATTATATAAATAACTAGTGGTGTGCTTGAGCACAAATGGCGAGCGAGCCTGATAGTTAGGCAACATAAAATGTTACTATGTTTTAGCTTACTTCATGCAAACACTATAATAGCAGTTATGACATTTGATTTCAGCAAACAAATACAAAATCACTGTCTTACCTTATTAATGGTAACTTTTGTAGTATCAAATATCTGCCATTCTGATAATATCAATAACCAGTAACTCTTGAACAAGCTCTCAGCTAAGATAAAAAATAAACCAGTGTTACAATTTGTAATTTTAGCCAACAAATATGGAATTACTACTTACATCATTCTTGAGTATTGATAACTTCTGTAGTATCAAATTGAAGTTACTTTGACCATCTGAATTACCTTGAATTCTTGACAACAAGCTCTCACCTACAAAAACAAAAGACACACAAATACAAAATTACTTTCTTACCTCATTTTCTTCAGCAGTGGTAACTTTTGTAGTACCAAATTTGAGTCCTTCTGAGTATTTGAATTTACCAGTCACTGTTGACAACAAGCTCTTAGCTATAAAAAAGAAAGGCCAGAGTTATTTTGCATAGTTAGCTAACAAATATGGAATTGCGTACTTACCTCAGCATCCCTCGAGTAGTAGTAGCTTCCTTAGCATTAATACTTTATGTGCTTACACACGCTTTTCAGAAGTAGTGATAGCTCTCTTAGTACTGACTACAGGTGGCTCTTGACAACTAGTAACAAGCCGCACTTAGCCGGAAAAAAGGCGAAGTTTTGAATTTAAATCTGGTAAAGGGTCTTCAATGTCATAGTAACCGATCGAATCAACTTTTTGTTTCTTGAAAAGCAAGCGTTTTCGCAGGAATTTTCTCACACTTTGTAGCTTAAGTATAAAGTAAGGCTTGCTTAATGCTGTAGTTTCAGAATAAACTGGGGTCAAGCCTAAAAAGGCGTTTTTTTTTTAAGAAAAAGCGTTCCCCGCGCGCGCGTTTAAAGGGCATACGTACAATCCATACATACATACCTACATATATATATATAACATATACCCGATTTTGCATTATCCACCCCTAATACTGTCTCGCTCGCTACGCTCGCTCGCCAACTAGTGGTGTGCTTGAGCACAAATTGCGAGCGAGCCTGATAGTTAGGTAACATAATATTAAGTATTGTTACTATGTTTTAGCTTAGTTAATGCAAACACCAGTTATGACCTTTTATTTCAGCAAACAAATACAAAATCACTCTCTTACCTGATTAATGGTAACTTTTGTAGTATCAAACATCTGCCATTCTGATAATCTCAATCACCAGTAACTCTTGAACAAGCTCTCAGCTACGATAAAAAATAAACCAGTGTTATTATTTGTAATTGTAGCCAACAAATATGGAATTACTACTTACCTCATTCTTAACTTCTGTAGTATCAAATTGAAGTTACTTTGACCATCTGAATTACCTTGAATTCTTAACAACAAGCTCTCACCTACAAAAACAAAAGACAATCAATTTTAGCACACAAATACAAAATTACTTTCTTACCTCATTTTCTTGAGCAGTGGTAACCTTTGTAGTACCAAATTTGAGTCATAGAGACTATTTGAATTTACCAGTCACTGTTGACAACAAGCTCTTAGCTATTAAAAAGAAAGGCCAGAGTTATTTTTGCGTATTTAGCTAACAAATATGGAATTACGTACTTACCTCAGCATCCCTCGAGTAGTAGTAGCTTCCTTAGCATTAATACTTTATGTGCTTACATACGTTTTTCAGAAGTAGTGATAGCTCTCTTGGTACTGACTACAGGTGGCTCTTGACAACTAACAAGCCGCACTTAGCCGGAAAATAGGCGAAGTTTTGAATTAAAATCTGGTAAAGGGTCGGTAACCGGTCGAATCAACTTTTTGTTTCTTGAAAAGCATGCGTTTTCGCAGGAATTTTCTCACACTTTGGAGCTTAAGTATAAAGTAAGGTTTGCTTAATGGTGTAGTTTCAGAATAAACTGGAGTCAAGCCTAAAAAGCCGTGTTTTTTTTTTAGAAAAAAGTTCCTGGCGCGCGCGTTTAAAGAGTATACGTACCATCCATACTTATACCATGGTTCGTTCAAACCGTCCAATCAGATTTCTCAATTCGGGGTGAATAAATCACTTATACACCGCCTAGGAGGTGAATATTTTTTGCCCGTGGCCTAGAATTACGATCTGTAGCTAAGCGAAGCGGCGACCAATGAGGCTACAGAAAAAATGGTTGTTATGCGTTTCTTATAGCCTAGAGCCATGGTACAAGTCGGTTGCACCGCTCGGTGCGCGGTCGGTACGGGATTTACACTATCCTCGGGCCTTCGGCCCTCGGTTGTGTAAATCCCATACCGACCTCCACCTCGTGATGTAACCTATACATACATACATATTATAACATATACCCGATTTTGCATTATCCACCCCTAATACTGTCTCGCTCGCTTCGCTCGCTCGCCAATAAACAAACATCCCCGATTTTTTCATTTTTACCCCTGTAAGTGTCTCGCTCGCTACGCTCGCTCGCCAATAATGTGAGAAGTTACAAATAGTGAGTATTGCATTATCAGCTACTCAATACCCACTGCACATATTTTTATTTTGTTGTTCTATAAAGTAAATAGTTGCTTTTTAATATTCTGAAACAACAACAACCATATAGCTACACCACTTTTAAATTTATAATGGATAACTTGGTTGTACAAAACATTTTCATAAAACAAACATATTTATTAGTGAATAGTAGAAGTAAGCAGCTTCATAAGTATGCTCTTCCCATCAAATCCTCCCATAACATGGAACTTGTCTGATGTCATGATACAGGTAAAGTTATATACTGCATGTGGTAGTTGTCCAGCCTGGACCCAGGTATTAGTCTCAGGGACATAGCGATGGATGGTGGACATTGGCTTCTTACTCTTCATGTCCCAACCACTGACTGCCAGTAGAGATCCTCCAATGTTGAGTGGACAGGACCAGGTACGGATGAGTGAAGGTAGTTTGTTCCATATGTTGGAACTGTCTGATGAGGAGTGTGAAACAAGAGCCTCCAGAGATACACTATAGACATCAGGACTGTCATGCCACAGTTTCTCACACCATCCCCCCATGAGGTACCAGGTATTTCCTATAGTAGTAGACTTCATCATGCTCCATGGTGTTGGTGTAGATGGTCCAGTGGACCAGTGCATGTTGGATACATCAAGTACCTCAACACTAGCATGTAAACAAATTCCATGGCAACCACCAGCCACCACCAGCCAATGTTTATATGAAGTAGCTGAAGGCCAACAGCGAGGTGTATCCATTGGAGGGAAGGGGTGTCGTGTCCACTGGTTGCTGTCAAGCTGCCACTCTCCTAGCTCACTGCTATCAGAGTCATCTCTATTTCTTCCTCCCACCATAACTAATTTGTTGTTGATGGTAGTCATAGCAAAGAACCTGGTACTGTATGGAGGTAGAGTGTGCCACTGGCAGGACAGTGTGTTGTAGGCCATCACTATGTAGGAATCCTCTTCTCTGTCAGTATATCCTCCTCCAACAAACACTGTATCATTTATCTCTACTGATTGGATGTAGTCAGTCATAGCCACTGGCATGTCAGGACCACGCCTCCAGTCCAGTTCTAGTGGGAATGTCTAAATAATAAAAATTACATTTATCTGTAGTAAATTAGTAAATTTGTATAACATAACTCATATTTATTTGCTAAAAATTAAAAAAAAAAGAATATTGTTCATGTTACTGGCACACTTCATTAAAGTCATAGTGTTGCTATGGTTACTGTTTACATGCCATTGACAATTTCAATACTAATTAACTAACAATCTTCTTAATGTAATGCTATGTTACACCTTTCCAAATATTTTCATTGGCAAGTGAAAAACAGTGAAAAAATTAGCGAAGATCCTCATTTATTGACCCCAATTATTATCCACCACACCAGGTTAAAACTAAGAAAGGAACATGTATTTACATTTTTTATTCAGCTTCAGTTTGTTTTGCAGCTCTTCATACCTTGCTTTACAGGCTTGTTTATTTTATATCAAGTCAAATTGGATGGTCTTGACTCCAGTTTCTTCTGATGCTATAGCACTTCAAACTTAGGCTCAATGATTCCTGTGTAAAACTTGTTTTACAAGTCACAAAAAGCCAGATTTGATTTCAAACACTCCGCCATTTTTGCGCTGCTTAGTGTCGCTTGTTGGTTTTCAAGAGCCACCGGTAGTCAGAATGACATAATATAGGAAGCTACCACTTCTCGGGGGAAGCTGATTTAAGCAGAAATTACAAAACAATAACAACAACTCTGGCCATTTCTTTTGTAGCTGAGAGCTTGTTGTCAAGAGTTATTGGTGATTTAGATAAGTCAAAATGGCTTTAATTTGATGTTACAAATTTTTATACTACTCAAGAAATTTTGGTAAAAAAGGAATTCTGTAATTATTTGCTATAAGTAATGGTCAATAAAATCCACTTTCATCATCATAAGCTTCTTCGGGTATACATCAGTACTGTAATCAAAGATAAATTTAAATGACAGGCTTGCTCGCCATTTGTGCACAAGCACACCTCTAGTTTACATGTATGCTTGGACATGCGTAGGTCTTTCTTTTATTTTGACCCTCACATTATTGAGTTCGCTTGGTAATTGATACCGTCCCAGACTCCACTAAAAATAATCTTTGTGTTAGCGATTTTTACTTTTATAATGCAAAGAAATTTATTTATTTATCCCTTAGAATTAGGCAGTAACTACTATGATCTGAATGTTGCCGCAGGGTGCAGTTAGGTCGTACAAATTGATACTGGAGTTCAGTTTCTATAGTTAGTAGTGGTGGTACATTATCTTGGTTAGTGAGCTGTTTGTCATAGCTGTTCTTACATGAAAATCAATTCCCCAGTATGTCAAGTCACGAAGAGAAAATGAAGTCTTGTGTTGGTATATCTAGTGAGCATGTGTGTGTGTGTGTGTGTGTGAGTGTTGTGTTTTACATCTGTTGCTTAGCTAAGAAAATTTTGAAGCTAACAATAAATAATAGTTATTGGCTGCATTTTCTTTCATTAAGATTCTTAGACTTCCTCCAATTTCTTTTGTTAGTAAGCAAATCTTATTTAGGGTTAGGCTCTAAACAGTGCGATAATTCCTTAGAAATGTTTGTTTGAATTAAGAAATTGCCATGAGTAATTATAATGATATTGAAACTGTTTCCCATACGAAATTTCAAAAATTCAGCCTTGTTTTAGCAATTCAGTGCTATTTGCCAAGAGGCTAGTTATTTAGATATAGTCAGAATAATTTATTTTAACTTTTCGAATTATTTGTGTAGAATTGCTTGCTCGCCATTTTTGCTGAAGCACATCACTATTACATGTTTTATAATAGCAGGTAATATGTATGTATAATTTATGTGAATAGTGTAAAGTTTTATGTTGTAAACATTGAATCTTATTTATTTGACTACTATTTACCTGCAATATACACACAAATTATTTTATTTATTCTCACTTTATATAAATACAATGAACATTTAAATAATAGTTGGTATAACAAGAAGACTTGTATCATTAGAACAGTGGTAGCTATGAAGCATACTTCTCCAAAAAAAAATAGAAGTTAGAAGAGTAACCAAATAATACTGACAATCCTATTGTGTCATTTTATAGTTAAGTTCAATACTTAGACTCTATTGATATAACCTGTATATACATTTTACCATTAAATTAATTAGATTGGAGACAAGAAGTTTTGGTAAAATATAAGAAAACACTGTTGATAAGAATGCATAGTACTTACTAATGATTTCTTGGTGATAGACACTGTGGTGATATGCTCCAGCTCCTTTGTTAGATGCTCCACTTCAGATTGGAGAATTTGTTTCTCTCTTTGATGGCGAGATTCTAGATGAATTCTTTCAGCTGCTATCTGGCTCCTCAGTTGATTGATTTCAGTCTTCTGTTGATTGTTTTCTGCCTGTACTTGCCTGACACTTGTTTCCAATTGATGTTTCTCTTCAATAAGTTGTGCACTTGCAGACTGGAACATTTTTTTGTCACTTTCTAGTTTTGTAATTTCTTCAGACAACTCTTTATTTTCTGTTTCCAATCTATTTTCAGAAATCTAATAATACAACACATAAAACGATAACTATCAATAACATTGAATAACATTTAATTGCAGAGGATGCCAAAAAATTGTAACAAAAAAGTTAAAAAAAATATGCTATAAGCAATCAGTCATAATTATGACTGATTCTACAATCACAATACATAAAATAAAATATAACCACTGCAGTTATAAGTGAAGCATAATCATTAATAATTTGACTATAACTACAATTAAAAAAATTAGGTTAACAATTTTACATTGAAGAATATAGCTTGCTTGATACGTGTGGCAAAGTTAACTTGGAGAGAATAAATTAAAGAATTTTAATACAATCACTGCGTTGTATTATGGTTTGAAATAATGCCTCCAGAAAACCGTTGTTCATCGTGTATGTGATGTCATTTGAATGCTATAGCCTCAAAAGTTGGATCTATATTATTATTAAGAAAAGTTTGAACTTCTTCCGTTGATATTGTACGGCTATAATGCTACACTTAAGTTTGTATTCGGGGTTGACGTTTAGGCTTACTTCAAAATGGCAACTTGGTGGTCAATTGTTCAGGTAGTAGTAGAACCGAATTATTGACAACTTCGGCATTTTAGATGGTGATTGCAGTAGACACCAGAAGATGCAGAAGATATCTAAGCCTAACTACTAAGAAACAAATGGAAAGTTGCAGTGTGAAGTAAACTTGGCATTTGACTACAGCTTTAGAAAACTTAGCAGTTGTGAAGATTAACATGATGATGAAGTAGTTACACTGGACACTGAATTAGCTACTGACAGTTCAGTATCAGATTTGGAAAAATTGTTCTTGAACAGTTATAGCTTTCAAAAACATATTTACATCAATTTTATTTAAAATTTGTAATTTCCCTGACAATTTAGCAGAGAAAGAGTTAATAACTACTTGATAGGTTTAACTAATTCCTGTAGTTCACATACAAAAGTTTACCTCAAGTTCTTTTATTCTTCTATTCTTTTCTTTTGTTTCCTTCATGTGCAACACATTGGCTATGTTGAGAGATCTCCCCATATTCCCTCCATGTAGGTCCTCCATTGCATCCTGTACTGGTGTTAGTGTCTCCAGTAGTCGTTCAGCAGTAGGTCTTGTTTGAGGAGTATTGTGCTGGCAATTAGTCACCATCTCCACTAGAATAGGATGAGATTCCAATAACAGATTCTCCAACTTCTTCATGTACACCTCACGACGCTCTACTTCAGAGCGACCAATAAGTCGGCCAGGATTGTGTGGATCTGAAGGTGTAGCCAATAGCAGTTCTCCTGGAAAAGTCTAACAAATGATTAAAGTTGATTGATATTTGTGCGAAAGACAATTAACATCATCTGAACATTATATTCATTATCAATGTCATTCTTATGCTAAGTTCACCTGCTATATAATGGTACAATACCTATCTGACTAATGTTCACATGTTAGTATTATAATAAGTTGATTATTTCGTGAACTCCTGACTTAATATAGCATAATATAAATGAATATTCAAGTTGTGTTTATCTGTGTCAGTATGTATAGGGCAAGATGTCCGAATGAGAACACATCTAGAGATGGGCCATATCTGTGGCTCTCGCTGAGAGCCTCTGGTGGCATGTACACAGTGGTCCTCGGATTCTTTGAGAGTGTTTGGGCTAGTTCAGTTGGTTTTAAAGTTACCATGCGAGAATTTCCCATGTCAGTGATCTTAGCTGTCAGAGACGATGTGAGGTGGATGTTCCTCGCAGTCAGGTCTCTATGGACTATGGGAGGTCCTCGACTATGCAAGTAAACTAAACCGCTGCACTGTTAAAACGGGAGTGTTACAGTTACACTGTATTGAGCGTTCCCAGTGCCGGGAGAAATTAACGCTTCAGCCAGGTAACCATGACACTGCCAGAAGTGTAAATGATATCACTCTAATAAGTGTTTTGGTAACACTATCTGTAGCATAACAATTAACACCTTTAGGGTGCTTATCATAACACCCAAGGTGGTGTTGTGGTAATTCTTCCTCTGCAGCACCTTTATGGTGCCATCATAACACTTTATACTGAATTTGATATATAAACAAAAAAAAATTATTGCAGTTTAGAACATAAATTGATGACACATGAAGGCACAACACCTGTAGTTAAACTAAAAATAAAAGGTTGAATAAAAATTAACAGTGAGTTCATCATTGTTGGATAAGAAATATCCAAAACGTAATAAAAACAAATTAAATCAATAATTGCATCCTGCAAGTTAACGCAGGAAAACTTATTTGTTGTTATTTTATAAGCTCAGTTACAAATCCATTCAAAGTAAACTCCAAGTAATAACTTTGTTGGGTGAATAGGTATTCTTGAAAGGTATACACTTTTGTATATTGAGGATTCATTGTTAGCTACTAACTCAATCCTCTCTTCACAGGGTAAAATCTGTTGACAACCATAACGAAATCCGTAAACTGTCTTGGGAATTAGAATTTAACAAATTTTTTTACACATTATGGACTAATTTAACGATTTTTGTTTTGGTTGCCAATAGACACTTTTCAGGCAGTGCTTGCTAGAGCTACTAGGTCAAATTTGAACATACAATTATTTGCTTTTTTATAATTCTGTAAACATAATAAGTAACCATGTAAACAACTTTTAAATTGTAATAGCTAACTTGAACAAAACATTTCCATAAAAACGAAGATATTAATTAGTGAATAGTAGAAGTTACCAATTTCTTAAGTCTGCTATTCCTATCATATCCTCCCATAACATAGACCTTGTCTGATGTCATGATACAGGTACAGTTACATTCTGCATGTGGTAGTTGTCCAGCCTGGACCCAGGTATTAGTCTCAGGGACATAGCGCTGGATGGTGGACACTCGCTTCGCACTCTTCATGTCCTTACCACCGACTGCCAGTAGAGATCCTCCAATGTTGAGTGGACAGGATAGTGCACAGTTGAGTGAAGGTAGTTTGTTCCATATGTTGGAACTGTCTGATGAGGAGTGTGAAACAAGAGCCTCCAGAGATACACTATAGACATCAGGACACAAACTCATACCCTCATAAAATCCCCCCATGAGGTACCAGGTATCTCCTATTGTAGTAGACTTCATCATCATCCATGGTGTTGGTGTAGATGGTCCAGTGGACCACTGCATGTTGGATACATCAAGTACCTCAACAGTTTGTAAACAAACTCCATGGTGACCACCAGCCACCACCAGCCAATGTTTATATAAAGTAGCTGAAGGCTCACAGCGAGGTGTAGACATAGGAGGGAAGGGGTGTGTCCACTGCTTGCTGTCAGGCTGCCACTCTCCTAGCTCACTGCTCTCAGAGTTATCTCTATTTCTTCCTCCCACCACAACTAGTTTGTTGTTGATGGTAGTCATAGCAAACCATCTGGTACTGTATGGAGGTAGAGTGTGCCACTGGCAGGACTGTTTGTTGTAGGCCATCACTATGTAGGCATCCTTACCTCTGTCAGTCGCTCCTCCTCCAACATACAGTGTATCATTTATCTCTACTGATTGGATGTAGTCACTCATAGCTACTGGCATGTCAGGACCACGCCTCCAGTCTAGTTCTAGTGGGAATATCTAAATAATAAAAAATACATTATCTGTAGTAAATTAGTAAATTTGTATAACATAACTCATATTTATTTGCTAACAATTTAAATAAAGAAAATTGTTTATGTTACTGGCACACTTGATTAAATAATAAAAGTCGTAGTGTTGCTATGGTTACTGTTTACATGCCCGTGACAATTTCAAAACTAATTACCTAACAACCTTCCTAATGTAATGCTATGATACACCTCTCCAAATATTTTCATTGGCAGGAAAAAAGTAGAAAAGATTAGCGTAGATCCTCATTTATTGACCCAAATTATTATCGACCAAGCCAGCCTCAATTATCTACTGGTTAAATCTACGAGACGAACATGTATTTACATTTTTTATTCAGCTTCAGTTGGTTTTGCAGCTATTCGTACCTTGCTTTACAGGCTTGTTTATATTTATCAAGTCAAATTGGATGGTCTTGACTCCAGTTTCTTCTGGTACTATAGCACTTCAAACTTAGGCTCAATGATTCCTGTGTAAAGCTTGCTTTACTAGTCACAAATAGCCAGAATTGATTTCAAACACTCCGCCATTTTGTGTGTTGCTAAGTGTCGCTTGTTGGCTTTCAAGAGCCACTTGTAGAGAACAACAATTCTGGCCATTTATTTAATAGCTGAGAGCTTGTTGTCAAGAGTTACTGGTGATTAAGATAGTCAAAATGGCTTAAATTTGATGCTACTTGATGTTAATTTTCTATAGTTAGTAGTGGTGGTATGTTATTTTGGTTAATGAGCTGTTTGTCATAGCTGATCTTACGTGAAAATCAATTGCCCAATCTGTCGTCAAGTCACCAAGAGAAAATGAAGTCTTGTGTTGGTGTGTGTGTGTGTGTGTAAGTGTTGTGTGTTACATCTGTTGCTTAGCTAAGAAAATGTTGAAGTTGACAATAAATAATAGTTATTGGCTGCCTTTTCTTTCATTAAGATGCTTAGACTTCCTCCCAATTTCTTTTGTTAGTAAGCAAATCTAAATTAGGGTTAGACTCTAAACAGTGCGATAATTCCTCAGAAATGCTTGTTTATTTTTTAAGTCCTAAGAAGCTGCCATGAGTAATTACAATGACATTGAAACTGTTTCTCATACGAAATTTCAAAAATTCAGCCTTGTTTTAGTAATTCGGTGCTATTTGCCAGGAGGCTGGTTATTTGGATAGTCAGAATGATTTTTTTAATTTTTTTAATTACTTGTGTAGAATTGCTCGCTCACCATTTTTGCTGAAGCACATCACTATTACATCTTTTACAATAGCAGATAATAATGTGTATATGTACTGGCAATCCTATTGTGTCTTTTTATAGTTAAGTTCAATACTTAGACTCTATTGATATAACCTATATATACATTTTACCATTTAATTAATTAGATTTGAGACGAGTAGTTTTGGTAAAATATAAGAAAACACTGTTTATAAGAATGCTTAGAACCTGTTGCTATATTGTTACTAGGTGTACTAACTTGGTAAGTTTGCACTATTTTTTGCCTTTAGGTATATAAACTGTGCATACTAACAACCCTTGGGGTAATGCTATTTTTGAGTTTTAGTTTAATAGAATAGGCTGGATAAAGTGGTATGAGGCCTGGATATGATATGTGAGGGATATGATATGTGAGGGTCTACTACCCTCTCATATCTGACCTAAATGGGACCAGCCCTAGTTGGATAACTCTCCTGCTGAGCTCATACCATAGGAATTTACCATAGCTAGCTGCTTAACTGTTTACCACAGAGCAGAGCAGCCCAGGGTAGAGTTAGATCTGGAGATAACAGCTGGCAGCTACAATGCTAAAGTAAACTTGCCAGGTGTGCTTCAATTGAATTTTAATTGAATTTTAATTTTGGGCCGGAAATTCTCTTGACTCCGCCATTTGTGACAGGCTCTGGGAAAACCAGGAATTTCGGGCAAAAATTGAAATTAAGATATAGGCTCCAGAACTTAGTCATCTGGAAAAATTCTTTCTTTCACCTATTTTTTTTTTTTGCAGAATTAGTCTTAGTGACCCTTACTCTAAGTCTATGCCGAATTTCAAATGTCAAAACAACTTAAAAGACCTCAAGCGTGCTGTGGAAAGACAAGCTACTTTTTATTCTCTCTCGTTCTCGAGGTACAATAAACGGGGAATGGGTGGAGTTTCAAACAAGCAGCTAAAAAAAACGGCATAGCTTTGAGACTATTGCATGCAATCTACAGCTTACCTCTGGCAGAAAGTTTACTACTACATCGAGTAGAGTAGCCAAGGATTCCGACAAGACAGGTTCCAAGACGCTCTGAAAGCTAAAAAGAACTCTACGCAAAACTTCGTTAGTTGCCGTTAAAAAGCGGCTGCACATGCGGAGTACGCCGTTAAGTATACGGAAACGTTAATTATACCGGAAGTGGATATTCAATTTATGTTTTCACGATTTCTAGTTCAATTGCTTTGCTGAATACAGCCCAGTTCAACTGCCAGTTTCTGTGTGAGTGAAAGGTTTTACCCTCCAGTATTTTAGCACTAAGTTGAGATAAATTGTAGCTATTTATTAACATAAAAAACTCATTTTTTTTGGTTTGCCTGAAATGCCTGGTTTTCCCAGAGCCTGTCACATTTGTGCGAAAATGCTGATAAACCAAGTTGCTAGTGGAAACTGGGCCGGCTTTGGGTAAATGGGTTCTAAAATAGTTAGAGCATGGCTTAGGTACTGGTGGATTTAGTGCACAAAGTCCTCGCTTGGGCTTCAGTGCACTAAATCCACCAGTACCTAAGCGAGTATGCTCTAACTATTACATAGTACTTACTAATGATTTCTTGCTGATAGACACTGTGGTGATACGCTCCAGTTCCTTTGTTAGTCGCTCCACTTCAGATTGGAGAAGTTGTTTCTCTCTTTGATGGCGAGATTCTAGATGAAGTTTTTCTTCTTTGTGAGATTCTAACTGAATTCTTTCAGCTGCTATCTGGTTCCTCAGTTGATTGATTTCAGTCTTCTGTTGATTGATTTCAGTCTTCTGTTGATTGTTCTCAGACTTCTGTTGATTGTTCTCAGTCTTCAGTTGACTGTTTTCTGCCTGTACTTGCATGACACTTGTCTCCAATTGATGTTTCTCTTCAATAAGATGTGCACTTGCAGACTGGAACATTTTTTTGTCACTTTCTAGCTTTGTAATTTCTTCAGTCAACTCTTTATTTTCTGTTTCCAATCTATTTTCAGAAATCTAATAATACCACACATTAAACGATAACTTTCAATAAATAGAATAACATTTAATTGCAGAGAATGCTATAAAAATTGTCTATTGAGTATTTATATAGAGCTCAGATGTGACTGTTTATTGTTGAGATAAAATTTGAACTCCAGGAAATATAATGTGTATAACAGCTTATAACATAAAAGTTAAAAAAAAATACTATAAGCAATCAATCATAATTATGACTGATTCTACAATCACAATACATAAAAATATAACCACTGCAGTTATAAGTGAAGCATAATCATTAATATTTTGACTATAACTACAATAAAAAAAAATAGGTTGACAATTTTACATTGAAGAATACAGCTTGCTTGATATTTGTGGCAAAGTTAACTTGGAGAGAATAAATAAAATTTTTTTAATACAATCACTGCGTTGTATTGTGTTTTGAAATAATGCCTCCTGAAAACCGTTGTTCATCTTGCATGTGATGTCATTCGAATGCTATAGCCTCAATAAGTTAGATCAATATTTATTAAGAGAAGTTTGAACTTCTTCCATTGATATTGTACGGCTACAATGGAACACTTATGTATGTATTCGGGGTTGGCGTTTAGGCTTACTTCAAAATGGCAACTTGGTGGTCAATTGTTCAGGTAGTAGTAGAACAGGATTATTGGCAACTTCGGCATTTTAGATGGTGATTGCAGTAGACCAGAAGATGCAGAAGATATCTAAGCCTAACTATTAAGAAACAAATGGAAAGTTGCAGTGTGAAGTAAACTTGGCATTTGACTACAGCTTTAGAAGACTTAGCAGTTGTGAAGATTTGCATGATGATGTAGTTACACTGGACACTGAATTAGTTACTGACAGTTCTGTATCAGGTTTGGAAAATTTGTTTATGAACAGTTATAGATTTAAAAAAAACATATTTATATCAATTTGTAATTTCACTGACAATTTAGCAGTGAAAGAGTTAATAACCACTTGATAGGTTTAACCAATTACTCTAGTTCACATATAAAAGTTTACCTCAAGTTCTTTTATTCTTCTCTTCTTTTCTTTTGTTTCCTTCATGTGTAACACATTGGCTATGTTGAGAGATCTCCCCATATTCCCTCCATGTATGTCCTCCATTGCATCCTGTACTGGTGTTAGTGTCTCCAGTAGTTGCTCAGCAGTAGGTCTTGTTTGAGGAGTATTGTGCAGGCAATTAGTCACCATCTCTACTAGAACAGGATGAGATTCCAATAACAGATTCTCCAACTTCTTCATGTACACCTCACGACGCTCTACTTCAGAGCGACCAATAAGTCGGCCAGGATTGTGTGGATCAGAAGGTGTAGCCAATAGCAGTTCTCCTGGAAAAATCTAACAAATGATTAAAGTTGATTGTCTGAAAATTATATTCACTATCAAGATTATTCTAATTCTAAGTTCACCAACTATATAATGGTACAATTACCAGTATTATAATAACTTGATAGATCGTGAACTCCTTTACACACAGTACCAATGAAATCTTTTAATTGAATATTTAAAAAGTTTTGCACTAATAGAGTATATTGAATTCAAGTTGTGTTTACCTGTGTCAGTACGTAGAGGGCAAGATGTCCGAATGAGAACACATCTAGAGATGGGCCATATCTGTGGCTCTCACTGAGAGCCTCTGGTGGCATGTACACAGTGGTCCCCGGATTCTTTGAGAGTGTCTGGGCTAGTTGAGTTGGTTTTAAAGTTACCATGCGAGAGTTTCCCATGTCAGTGATCTTAGCTGTCAGAGACGATGTGAGGAGGATGTTCCTTGCAGTCAGGTCTCTGTGGACTATTGGAGGTCCTCGACTATGCAAGTAAACTAAACCGCTGCCTGTGTCTGTAAGAATGGAGATCTTGACTGCAAGTGGAATATTAGGGGAACACTCCAGGAGGTCGTCCACACTCATTTCTAGTCTCTCCATCACCAGTAGAGGTAGTTCTGATCCCTCAAGGAAACACAGACCAAGGAACTGTGTTATGTTAGGATGTCTGAGACCTGCCATGAGTTGACATTCTCGTTGATATCTGTCTACAGTCTCTCCAACTCCTTCATTCCCAGGATCCAGTAATAGTTCGTGCATACGCTTGGCAGCACACAAAACCTTGCTATATTTTACCTGAAATACCATCATATATCAGTTAAGTAAATTAAACAAGGCTCAGGTTCGGTATTAAAATGAGGATTATTTGATAGTGTGTATATACTACAATGATTTAAACTACTATTGAGACTTGGTGTACCAATGATGCATAAGCTTCAGAACATTACACTGAGATCTAACTATTCCAAGCTTACTTCTAGCTGTTGAGCTAGAACACTCACTTCTAACACTGAGCCATATGAACCTGTTCCAAGCGTCTTCCCAGTAGGTACCACCTGGTCTAAGAAATACTGTTGTAACTTAGAATCTCTTCTAAAAGTTCTAGACCAGCCTGGTCTCCTAGCCATTGTTGTTGTTCACGCAAACACTACGATCGTGCTACGCCCAAAACGGAA
>WLWD01003989.1_pt1 | contig 34189 bp, 17 predicted proteins | sample 6712731 | NCBI WGS metagenome assembly WLWD01 (sample SAMN12718690, study PRJNA576275) | sponge metagenome | isolation source: marine sponge | host: Mycale hentscheli | place: New Zealand: South Island, Marlborough, Capsize Point | collected 2014-11-01
ATGGGTGGTTACTCCATCTCTGAATGTCTGAATGCATACCCCCTCAAGTTCCGTCCAGGTGGCTCAAAGACCATGTTGCAATGGTTCAATCACTGGAAATACAGGTTCCAAGTAATCTTAGATCGCCTTCCTTTCCTGTCCACATTTAATGACAAAGTCGTAGAAGATATGTCAAACCTGTTCGCAACAGTTGGTGTAGTTGCAGGCATGTCCCAAGAACATAGGGAAGCCGTCTTGAACAAACCTTGCCATACTAATCAGTTGTTTATACGGGAATGCAATTCATGGTATTTATCTTCTTCATCTGCTCATTCTAAATTCCATCATCAGAAACCTTATTATGATTCTCATCAGGAGTCACCCCATTCTAATTTTAGCCATCCCTATAGGCAACAACATCATGCAACCAATCACAACCGTTTACCACTTTTGGCTCCACCGACCAACAATTCACACCAATCCTATCAAAGCCATTCACACCCTCAGACCGTTCCCAGACGCAATCTCTCAACTGTCACTTGCTACAAATGCAACCAATTAGGCCATTACGCCAACGCTTGTACAGTTCAGTCGTCTGTTTCTTCACAACATTCCCAGCCACAAGTTAGAGTCACAGGGTTCCTTGAACCAGCAGCCCTCTAGCCGTCCTACTCCCGTGCCCAGAAACATTCCCAAACCTATCCGTAAGGTTGACATTTCACCCCAGGATACCTCACCTGACGAAGACGCCACACCACTCAATTGTTTTGATGACGAGGAAGACCTCATTACTCAGGGCATCATTAATGGGATTGAAACTCCAATAATGATTGACTCCGGTGCTAAGATCTCTGTCGTATCCGACGATTTCATTGATCTGGATTATGAGCCTGTCCGTTTTGTGTCCATCGCAGGTATTTCGCAAGTCTCTAAGTCTGTACCCATGTTTGATTTACCTGTTGTACTCCCTACTTTGCAAGGCAATTGTTTGTTAGCAGTAGACTCACGTTTGCCCCCACGCACAGTTCTGTTAGGCTTGGACTTTGGCAAGCGGAACATTATTGAACTCATTGATCATTTGAAGTCTGACCCACACCCAGTTCTTACGGTTACACGCGCCATGCAGGCAGAGTCTGACCTAGCTGCTCATGTCACAGATGCCTTACACAGCACGGAAGGTGCCCGTCCACTTGCATTAGATGACATTCCTATGGTTGACTTTGACAATGAATCCACACCAGTTCCTGTTTCACACAACTCATCTGATTTTTCACTTGTTCCCAGATCCATTCCCACTCTTAGTTTTGATGGTATCACCAGAGACAAGTTCATAGAACTTCAACAGGCAGATGAATCACTTGCATCTTTGTGGGAATTTTCTCGCAAAGGCGAGAAACACTGTTTTGTCATTGATGGTTTGCTAATGTGCATTACTTCGACCCAGAATTCCGTGTCCCATGCTTTGGTAGTACCTACTTCTCTCAGGTCAAGGGTTTTAGTGGCTGCACACGAAGGCTTAGGCCATGGTGGAATCAATACCACCAGGGCGTTAGTGAATAAACACTTTACTTGGCCAAATCTCTCAGGGGACATTAAGAAACATGTTATGTCTTGCAAGAAGTGCACACTCCATAATAGATCTGGCGCACCTAAAGTCCCGATGTTAGAACCTGAGATTATATCTGAGAGAGGGGAAAAGCTAGCCTTCGACATTGTAGGTCCCTTACCGACATCCAAGCAAAAGTTCAGATTCATCTTAACCTGCCTTGAGTTAGCATCCGGATTTCCGTTTGCAGTCCCACTTAAATCGTACACTTCCGAGGAAACCTCAAAGGCTATTCTTTCTATTATTTCTGTATTGGGTACACCTTTGGTCATTTTAACTGACCAGGGATCTAATTTTATGTCAGTTACATTGTCACATTTGAAGAAGAGATTTAATATCTCCTCTATCAGGACTTCACCCTATCACCCCCAGTCTAATGGGAGACTGGAAAGGTTCCATTCGACTCTAAAGTCCATGCTTTCCAAATGTCTTGAACGCAAACATGATTGGCCAGTAGCACTCGATCTTGCACTGTATTTTGCACGCAACATGCCCAATTCTCGTCACGGCTTCACACCCCATGAATTATTATTTTTAAAGCCTTCATCCTTTGTTTTGTCAACGCTGAAATCCATTTGGACTTCACCGTCACTCTTTTCTGTTAACTTACCTCAATTCATTTATGATTTGGACAACATGCTTGCGTGTCAAACCCATCATGTTAAACAGGCACTAACCTCCAAGTGTTCCACAAAGAGATTGTCACATGACGCTGGGTTGGCAGCGGACTTTAAACCTGGTGACATTGTGTTTAAACGTCAACCAGGCCACAACAAATGTTTGGAAGCAAACTGGATTGGTCCTTATGTAGTGCACAAAGTTTTACCTCCTTTGAACATTTCCATTGTGCCACAGGGTAAGAAATGCAAACCGAAAACGGTCCATCTTTCCCAAGTTAAAAAGTCCTTACCTGTTTACAGAGTTCTTTCCGTACCTGATGAAATGGCTGATAACGAATTCAGCTCACCTATTAACACTTCCCGTCCACTTGAGTTATCATCTGTTCAGCAATCCCAATTAGACGCTGTTTTGGGAAGTTTTCCTTCGGTATTCGCCGATAAACCTGGTTGTACTTCGTTGGTCACTCATTCTATTCAGGTTACTTCCACGACCCCTATTTGGTCGCCTTCTTATTCCATTCCGATTGCACACCAAGATTCATTCAGATCTGAGATTGAAAATATGTTGGCATTAGGAGTCATAGAGCCCTCAACCTCTAAGTGGTCCAGCCCACCTATCCCCGTGAAAAAGAAAGATGGTGCCATTAGGATAGTTATCGATTATAGAAAGCTGAACTCGATTACGGTTAGAGACCCCTTCACCATGCCATCTATAGATGACATCCTAGCTCAACTCGGCAATGCAACAGTTCTTTCCAAAATGGACCTCCTCAAGGGCTTTTATCAAGTCCCTATGGACCCAGACTCTAGACATTTTACAGCTTTTACTTGTTTGCAAGGAAAATTTCATTTTAAGGTTATGCCTTTTGGATTAACAAACGCACCTTGCACATTTCAGATTTTAATGCAATCTGTCTTACGAGGTCTTGAGAGGTTCAGTCTCCCCTATATAGACGATGTTGTAATTTTCAGCCAGTCGTTTGACGAGCACATCTCTCATGTTTCTTCAGTGCTTTCCAGACTCGCTCAGGCGGGGTTAACTGTCAAGAAGGAAAAATGTTCGTGGTGCTTCACTTCTTTTGACTTCCTTGGCTTTCATGTAGGCCTGGGCACCCTATCCATTCCTCAATCCAAAATCATCCACATCTCAAACTACATCATGCCGAAAACCAAATCATCCCTGAAATCATTCCTTGGGCTTATTACGTTTTATTCCAAGTTCATTCCCAACCTTGCAAATCTCACATCTGTTCTTAATCCACATTTGACTAAACATAAGCCCGAACACTTACTTTGTGATGACGACTTTGTGACAGCTTTCGAACTTATCATCGGTTCTATATCATCTCATACCTCACTTATTATTCCCAATTCTAACGATGTATTGTCTGTGTTTTCTGATGCTTCCTATGCAGGTATTGGTGGTACTCTGTGCGTGCGCAGAGATGATGATTGGATCCCAGCCTCCTTCTATTCTCGGCAACTGTCTCCGGCAGAAAGAAACTATGCCATTTTGGATCTAGAGGCTACAGCACTACTTGCCACGATTGAGCACTTTAGACTTTATTTGGCAGGACGCTTCTTCAAGGTCTTCACTGACCACAAGCCACTGATTAACATTATTGATGGCCCAGCCCCTTCGGCGAGATTGACTAGATGGAAGTTACGTCTACTTGAGTTCAAATTTGAGATTCAGCACATTCGAGGAGTTGCGAACCCGATCGCTGATGCTCTTTCCCGGCAGTCCTGGCCATCGGATGATACATCTCATCCCTCAACGTGAACATTTTGCCTTGTGAACTTTTATCAACTTTGTTTATTTGTTTACTTTATTTATTTTTGTGTGCCTTCACCTCAAAGGGGGGGGAGATGTGGTAGACCCACGCCCACCACATTCATATAAACTATTGCGTGCACACTTATCACTCGTTCATCCTACTTCATGCACACCTGCCTTTTCTGTATCCACCCTTCCGTTTCCTGTATCACCTAATCATCGCGCATGCTCGGCTGGTTTACTATATATTGGCCAGTCTGGCGTACGCCCTTTTAGTTGTACCTCATGCTGGCTATTCTCCGTGTCCCCAATCCTTAGCAGATTCAGACCCTGTGAACTTCGGGTTGTGGAAGGCCTGAACGCCTTGGGGATAGCTAAATTAGTACAACCCTGGTGGCAGCACTCCGAGCGTCCCGTGCCGTCCCACCACAATGCACTACAGTACAGAAAGACCACATTTTTGCTTTATATTTGTAGTATGCCTTAATTAAAATTTATGATGTGTCTTAAAAACATAATCCAGCCACATGGTATTTGATGAATTTCATTTCCACTGTATTTGGCAAACTATTGTGTGATATAAAAAACAAGACAAATAAATCAAGTTATTGTTTTTTTCTCTGCAAAATACTAAAATAATAATTTTTAATTTAATTATTAAACCTATAAAATATTTGCATACCAGATAGAAACGATAATTTATCAGGAGCAGTCATAACAGATACAAAGTACTCTCCAGAACCATGAGGCAGTGATGTGCACAATGAACATGTCTCACCATCACATGCTTCCGATGATACATTGTGTATTTGATTATATGTTTCACTTGTCATTGATGTAATGTTGACTATGTAGTAGTAAATCTTATTCATACAACATCGAGTGGTTTCTGAAGTTCTCATCTAATGCACAATAAACCAACTTTTATACCCTTTAACTTACATCCAATAGTTATTACCTGATGTGTCCAAGTTATGGTGATGTTGTTGTTTGATCCTTCATTAATCCTTATAGTATGATTGCTCGAATCTGATTAGAATGCAAAAATGAATGTGTATAGGTATAATATATTTAAAATAAAAGGATGAATTACTGATATAGTACTGTGAGAATTTAATTTTAAATCATTGTATATACCTTGTGGATTAATTAATAACTTAAATCCTGTGATTACAGTAGTTAAATTTTTGAATTTTTATTTTATATTGTGTTTCATTGTTAAGTTCATTACATTTGATTGTTTGTTGATGTATCGAACAGTTGTTTACTAATGGAGAAATGTCAATGACATAATCTTTAATAATATATTTTTTGGACTTGTTTTGAATCTCTATGATTACATCAAATGTAACATGTTTTTTTGCACACTTTGTCGTTTGAAGCATAGTTATTCTGACTGATCTGAGAGAAATGAGAGTATTTCACATTATATAATAATAAGCAAATATGTACATTAATAGTTATATAGATATAATTTATTATGAAGCGTTATCCTATGTCACATTCTTTGTTTTAAACAACACAGAATTATACAATATGTGGCTGTCACAAGGAAACCAGGAATCAGACCTAGGACCGCTTGCTTAACACATAGGCATTCTGCTATGTCAACCAATTAGTGTGAAAGAAAGAGAATATATAAAATAAGTAAAAGAAAATGATAAAGAAATTGTAATAATTTTTATTTTCTGAACTGCTGAACTATTGGTGTAAGAATAGTCATGACAAAATAACTTCATCAACAGCTTTGGACTACATTATATTAATCACCAATAGATTGAACATAATACATGTATTATATTCATAATTTTAGTCTTTAAAATTTAGCCGGCAAGTATAAATTATTAATTTACTCATTGATTTGTACCCGTTATTACTATATTATTTTAAAAGCATTACAGTACACTTTCAGAGAATAGTATAATTATTATCTATATAACTACCTCCATGGTTTCTTGATAGACATAATGAAGTATTTAGTAAACTTTGTCGCACCAAATTTGAGAGATATTTCTTGTTAAGAGATTTTCATTACTAATGCAAGCAATTGTAGTGTAATTATTCAGTGTTGGATTAAGTCGTAACACACTGGTGAGTATTATTACAAGTTCATAATGTAAAGAATCAGTGGTAGTTAAATTCACTGGTAAATGAATATTCTTTACATCTGTATATCTAGCTATTGGAGTTGTGTTAGAGTTGATCCACCACACTACTCCTGGTAATCTGTTGGCATGACAAGTGAACACAATATCTCCAGGACATTCAGAGTTCTGTGTAATAGGACCAGACGTCAGTGACAATCTTTCACTTCCATTAATAACTGCCACAAAATTTGTCAATTGAATTACAGTTCACTTATAGCATCACTTAGTTCACTAGCTTACCTGCTAATATTAGTTCTGCAAAGAGAATATGGCGCACAAACATTATCAACTATGTTGTATAGCATTTGAATGCAATATCAGTGATAGTTTAAAACAAGTTGAAAAAGAGTGAACAGGATGGATGCTATATATAGATGCGGATGGTAGCTACCTCGAATATATTTATAGTCTGAGCAATAAGCTGGACTTTGTCTCTGTATACTGAAAATGCTGTCTAGAAATGTTAATGTTTTAACCAAGGTTTTGTTCTATCTAAGTGTATCATGCTTTCAATTTGGAATTGCTACTTAGAGGTGATTTAAGAATTGTAGATTTTGAAAATAAGTTAACAGAACAGAAGTAGGCATGACTAATTATTGTCATTGATGGTTTCCCAAAATATAAGCTTAATTATAAAACAAACTAAAGCAAAATGATCACTGGATCATGCTTTAACATTACTGCAATGGGCACTTTTTTATTGTCAGTGTAATAATTGTAGCTGATTTAAGCTGTAACATTGGCAATTGCTTTGGGGAATGTGAATTTCACTTGGGGTGGGGAATAACAGGTTTCCCTTCCTTCTCTTTGAACCCTGTTAGGTAATAGTGTAAATTATGCTCAGAATGTAGGAAATGAATTACAGTATTTTTCAATTCTTGCTGTGAACACAACAAAATAACTTTTCACTAATAAGGATGAAAGTGTAATTATCATTATTATTATTACATATGTAGTTGAGATATGAAGTGAATACTGGCTGTTTTTTTTAGGATTGGTATTTTATTAATTACTATACTGAAATTGATCTAGTGAATCAGATTTATTAATATTTATAACTAGAGTTTATAGTGAACAAATTTGAAGGAAATAGCAGTGTTATTTGTAGGTGAAATTATGCATTTATTGACAGCTCTGCTGTGACTATATATTGGTTTATTTAGTAAATGTGATGACACAGTTTGCTTAAAACTGAAACACCAAACTATAAATATAATATTTTTTCTAAAATACAATGGAGACTCTGATGTTGTTCATGTTTAGCTACTTAAGTGTAAAACAACATGTTTATGGTGCAATCTGTACCAGGTGGTTGTATTTAAAATGGGAATTCTTTAATTTTTTGGACATGAAATTATAATTACCTTAAAATTTGACTAAACAAGTAAAATGAAAGAGTGATGTAATCACTGTGCATATAATTAGTCATGAACTTAATGATGTATACTATTGTAGAGTTCAATAATAAAATTGTACCAACAATGATGTTGCACAATGTTCATTAGCTTATGAAGGATTTATACATGTACACATTGAATACATGTACATACATGAAGTTCATGGAATATTCTTTTCATTTATTGATTAATTCTACCACAAGTAATTGGTTGAATTTTGATAATAATTTTTGATAATACTTAACTGATATCATTCTCACACGAGCTCCTGCAAGTTTATGGGAGTGATCTGTCAGAGGCATTGTAATACAACAATCACCATAATTCTTTTTTACATTTTTTCTTTTGAAATTATGCTTGCTCATATAGACTACAAAAAAAAGTGGGGATATTCGTCAGGAAGACACCACTGTTTTTCTTTTCCAAGCCACCACATAGGGAAGCTCAGATTAGTAGCAAGATTATACGCTAGGTGAGGGGGAGGGAGGTGGAAATTTTGTGGAGTCACAAAAATATTATAGCCACATGAAAATTGTGAATTAACATTATTAGATGAAAGCTCAGACAAACTGTTACAAATTGCTATTGAAGGACCAAAACTATACAGTCATGATTTTGAAACTAGCAGTAGAGTAGCTATAGTTTTTCATACTAATTAAGCTTACTGATCATCATAAAACTATTTCTGTCAGATAAAGAAAATTTAGTGGGGGAAACTAAATATAGGGGGGAGGGAAATCCCAGGGCTCCCATAGTCCGTATGAAACCCTGAGTAGTGAGTGTACTACTTAGTAAATAGCAAGAAGTTTTGTCTCTTGTACTTTTCCGGTTCCTGCTGAGGCCGTCTCTGTATTTACAGCAAAATGTCGGAGTAATCCTGACTGGAAGCCATACTCGTGCAGTAAGAGCCTGTACACCACTCCCGTGCCGGGGAATAGGCACAGCTATGAGTGGAGGAGGCTTTACCCTAGGGGCGGAGCTCCTGTCCTTGGACGGTTCCCGGTGGGACCTCTCACCCTTATGGCCTCAATTCCAGGGGAGGAATTGTCGTGTGACACCAGACCACCTGAAAAAGTTCAGAATGTGGTAAAGAGGCCACAAATTTGGCATGCGGCTTTGAATTATAAAGGCGACCTCTACAAGTGCCCGAATTGGATATTTATTAAATTTGTGATGGGAGTAAACTATACTACTGTACATAATTATTATACTCGTGCAGTAAGTGCCAGTAGTACACCACTCCCGTGGGTCGGGGGAATAGGCAGAGCTAAGAGTGGGGAAGGCCTTACCCTAGGGGCGACGGTTCTGGGTGGGACCTCTCGCCCTTAGGGCCTCATATCCAGTGGAGGAATTATCGTGGGAGCCGAGGTCCTGTAACACCGGACCACCTGAAAAAGTTCAGAATGTGGTAAACAAGGCCACAAATTTCGCAAACGGAGAATGGCATTGAATTATATAAGAGACCTCTACGTTTAAGTACCCGAATTGGATATTTTGTTTATTAAATTTGTGGTGGGAGTAAATTACATCTATTCTCCTCAATGAGAATTAGCTAATTACAACTTTCTCAGCGGTCCTTTCCTAGAGTTTTATTAGTTTAATTGTTTGGTGTGTGTCTTGAATAGTATTTAGCTTCATTTGTGTGTGTGCTTTAGTGTTTAGCTAGTTGCATTATTGAGAGCAAGTATGGAGTGTTTAGTTGTATTTATGAATGATGAAAAAAGGAAGTGTTTAATTGCATTTTTAGCTCACCAGACATGGACAAGATCTTTGAGTAGAGCTGAACTAAGAAGCTAGGGTAACTACAAAGTCAAGGTATATGAGGTCAATCTAGGGGTATTATGGAGATTTTGAAGATACTAACGAAGGATTGAACATGTGAAGGAGAACTGCATAAGACAATAAGACATTTTTATGAATCATACTACACTAATAGGGATTTTAAATGTGTTGTGGATGAGCTTTAAAAAAAAAGAAGCTCCTCAACCAGTCTAGCATTCCCAAATTCTATCATTCCCATTGGTCTGCCATTAGCAGTATTACAATTACATAAGTAACTGATGTTCCAATAATTCTAGCATAATTTAAGAGAAAATTCTCAATCCAATGATGAGCATTTGAATAATTCATATTTAATTGGTGCTACGTCTAGGCTACTATAACATTTTTGAAAGTATTATTATTTGCATTTATTTCTGATTTATTTAAAGTAATTGTGAACATATATAATTACAATAGATTCTGAAAGCAATATATTTTGACAATTGGTATGTATTTTTTAATGAGCATTATTTTTTATTAAAAAAAATTCTGTGTGAACGTTATGAAAATAATACTTCAAACCAGTTGAATGAACATAAGTACAGTATTTTTATCAAACACACAGCTAATAGTAGGAGGTAAGTTACATGAACTGCCACTGCTAATGTATTAGCTAATTATTTATATCGTGCCTATAAATCAATTTATTTTTTCATTGTTTGACCATAAGCCACATTAGGTGTTATCTCAACTTCACTAGCAGGATTGTCTTGTAACTTTATATCTTCATATATAGGCACTGATGGAGTCTGTTTATATTTAAGTTGTTTTTTCTGTACTAATTTAAACATGAATAATCCACATGTTAATCCTGATATGATGCCAACTATGAATGATCCAATAGAGATTCCTACTTCAATAATACTGTTTTCAGATGAGATAAATGCTGCAAAAAATATATAAACAAAAAATATATATATATATATAAACTTGAAAGGTATAAACAATATTGTATATAAATATAAATACATTTCATCCTAAATATCTTCACAATGATATCTTTAGATACATGACCTGTGAAATAACTTGTGATATTTCATGTTTGTGCAAGCCCATTATCCTTGGGGGTGTGTGGAGCCCCTATAACCAATTTTAAGCTGTGAGTTACCAGTCCTGTTACTAACTACAGTAGTGAATATCTAATATGGAATAAACCACTTATTACACTCAGCAGAGTGATATGGCTAGATATTTCACTCTCATCAGGTTTTATTTTTCACTCGCCCCTGGGTGAAATATAATAGCCTACTCTTGAAATATTTCACCATATCACACTCTGACTTATTTTATAAATATTATATTAAAGTATCTGAATTACATTATCAGTCACATCTGATATAGTATTTTGGGGCATCTTTTACTGTATATGTTATATCGTAAACATGTATATACCTGATTATGGTGTATGAGTGTGTCGTTTGCACATGCTATTAATTTTATAAGTATTTTTTTCGGTATTGCTATATTACTAAACAAAATACAGCTCATTTTTTGCCTCTATAGCTAATTTATTGGTACTATAATGGAAACTCATCATTACAAAACTTACAAAATGTTTACCACATTACAGTACTGAAATAATAGTAGCCAAATTTTTACTTACCACTTGATTGGTTCATGTCACTGGTAGATACACACATTTGCTTTGCTCCACGTACTTCTACTGATACTGGTGAGGACAGTCCCACATCATTGCCAGCCTGTATTGTTACAATATATCCTGCTGGACTATTAGCTAGTATTGTGGAATAGGAGCATAAGTTATTACTACATATTGAATTATTCAAGTTGACTTCTTTTATTTCTGTTGGAGAGTTAATAATAATTCTATAATACACTCTGTTATGAACATCTCATTCTTGCTGCTTCATTCTGTAATAAACTGTCAACATAAAGTAATAATTCGATCTAAATTCTAGCAATTTTGTAAAGTTTTTCTTTTACAAACTCATCATATATGATTAATGTTCTTTATAGTCATTTTATATTTTTATGACTAAAAGATCTTAAATTTTATCAATAATTAGTTCATATGTAAAACGTAATGTATAGTTAATTTTTTTGAAGAATGATTCTAGCAACAGATTGAATATAATCATTATGTAATTTACCTTGTATAATGTTGTCCACTGCAAAGCCACTAGGGTGAAAATTTTAATCCATTCATCTGTAGAATGTGCAGCAATAAGCCTTGGTACTGCTGGAGCTATTAAAAAGAAGTTACAAAAACTCAATAAAGATATTTGCAAAATCGTACACACATAATTAATAATAATCAAATAAAATTGAAATTAGTACAATGTGTATTTTTACCTTGTAATTGTACAATAAACATTTCTACTGCAACTGTCTCAGCATGATAGTGTAATTTTGTTATCCTCACAGAGCAATTTTGTGAAGAAGATAATTTTTGGCAAGTAAATAGATGTTGTTGTCTTGAACAATTTAGCGAAGGAAGTATGTCCACATTGTAACCATTGAAGGTTTGGTTAATTGAAAGTTTGAAGGTAATCATTAAATGCCTCTCTTGATATTGTTCTGTATAGCATATTAGATCAGAAATTTCTGGAAAATGGTACATAATGTGACAATTATTATCTGAATACAAATAGTTCTAATATGACAATTTGTAATATTTGAACTGGATAATGGTACTCAGTGGAGCACAATGATGAAATACATTTGGGGGGCTGCTATTAAGAGCATATCATTAGGGTGCATGGTTCCCAAAAAACTGGTTTTACCACATGGAAAAATGTAATTTTTAATGGTTAAATTAGGTTCAAATTTCAAAAATGTTAATTTGCAACTCCTGTCAAGTTTAGTTTAAAATAATACCCTCCACAAACAATGATTAAGAGAGGCAATACTGAAACCTGTAATAGCATAAACATGTTAGCTAATAAGGTGGTGTGTTAACACTCTCTAATCTTTTCCCGTGATAAAATTTTAGGCAGTATTTCAGATTGTATTTTTTTAATGTGCAAAATATGATATTACAATGTTGCCATTGAGATCAAAATGTACCTTTGTCATTGCCTTCCAAACAAAAGATAAAAAAATTACTCAGAAGATGGCTGCACTGAACCAAATTCTGTTTTGGTCTCTAATAATCCAAGATTTGTAGAATCTGCTAAAAAACACAGGTGACACATCTGATCTAGTATAATAGTAGCTGATTTAGTACCTGCTAGGTGTCACATACAATCTACTATTATATTGGATCTGTAATTGAACTATAACAATAACTCAACGTCATCTAATGTAGTTTGAGCATGGGAAATTTTTGGGTAAGCAAGCCCCCTTTCCCTGAAAATTTTAGGATTAATCATTGGCTCTCCCCTAGGCCCCCACTTCCTATGCCACTGTAGCTACTACTAATTTTGACGCTGTCAATTAATTTAAAAATTCACAAAATTGATGTTTTTTGACATTTATGAAATGTGTCTTTTATTGTATATGCATTGATTTTTCTATTGATTGAATTGTATTGCGCAATCAAGCTAATTACATACTCGATCAGTATGTTGCCAGTAGATATGCATTGTAATTAAAAGTGAAAGAAACTATATTGTAATTAATATTTAATATTTTACCTGTATATACTATTGTAGGAGAACCTATAATTGAATTTGCATTGCCATGGTCAGTTTGTAATGACACTGAATATCCATAAGGGCTATAGGATAGAGTAGTGGAAACATATTTTATTCCAGAGGAATGAATATAATTTTGTGGTATTATAGATATTCACAGTGAAATCTGTCAATGATGTGATATTCACTATATAGTCTTCAACTCTGTGACATGAACCAATATCAGAACTGTTAGCCTATAAAAAGTCAATCAATTATTATATTATCATAAAATAAAATAATGTAATGTTTGGTAATATTGTAAGGAATCACCATGTCTGTCCATTGAAGTGTTATATTGCTGGAGAGTAGTTTCATGTCAGACACAATATTTCCATTGATAATAGTTGGGGTTATCACACCTGCTATTAATTAAATACACTGTGAATAGGATCACTGAATCATCTTTAACTTACTATATAAATAAAAAAGAGGCATTAAATTACTTAGATGAGTTGTATTGCTAAATTTAACTAATATTCTTTACCACGAGTTACCTGGATGTTGTACTGTCAAATTATAATGATAGAGAGTACTGGTATTGTAATCAAACATGATGAGAGATATCTGATATTCTTCATTATTATGTAATTGAATACATTCAGAAATTCCAGTATTATACGTACAGTTAACAGAAGGTAGTAAATTTATATTTAAATTAGATCCACATAATGGTATACACATTCTTTGTATAAACTGTAAATTAAATGTGTCATATTCCACGTTTGGAACTATTGAGCAAATTATTTCTGATGTGTCTACAGAAAAACAACATAAAATTGGTCATTAATTATTGTTAATTTATTATTAATTCACTTAATTCTATCGATTGTTGTTTTAAATAGTAGACAGAGAAGCATTGATGAGTGCACTTCTTTCACACCAGATTATAGTTATATTCCAGTTGTGATCATAATTAATACAATTGAGTATTCACTTCAGCTTTTAATTTTTATTGAAAAGATTGTATATACTAAACATAATTTATTCAGTGCATGAGACCTTTAGCATAATAATAGCAAATTAGTGCTCTACAGTGTCACAGGCTTTAGATTTGAATATTTGTAAACATACCTTAATTATATGCATGCATTCATATCCTGAACAGCACACCCAAAATATTTCACAGGCAGTCAATCTTTAGACAGCATTTTATGAATTATTGGCAATAAAGAAAAAACACTTTTGATTGTAATTTAATATTCATATTCTCTGAATAGTATAGGTTCCAAGGAAAGAAAAGATTTAGCCATCCAAGTATTAAAGTTGTGCAGGCTAGACGAGTCTGCAAGCAATAGTCCCAGGAAATTCACAAAGAGAATCAAAGTTCATTAATAGTCCATGGTTTTCCAATAATCTCAAATACTGCAGGCAATGGTTTATGGACTTGTAGAGCATATAGAATAATATTTTGACAATTTTTCAATGCACAAAAAGCTGAATTTCATTCTATCTAAGTGTATCATGCGTTCAATTTGGAATTGCTACTTAGAAGTGATTTACATATATAGATTTTGAAATAAGTTAACAGAACAGAAGTAGGCATGACTATATTATAGTCATTGATGGTTTCCAAAAATATAAGCTTAATTATAAAAAAAACTAAGGCAAAATAATCTACTCTGGATCATGCTTTAACATTACTGCAATGGTCACTTTTGTATTGCTATTGTAATATTGTAGCTGATTTAAGCCGTAACATTGGCAAATGTTTTGGGGATTGTGAATTTCACTTGGGGTGGGGAATAACAGGTTTCCCCTCCTTCTCTTTGAAACCCTATTAGGTAATAGTGTAAATTATGCTCAGAATGTAGGAAATGACTTACAGTGTTTTTCAATTCTTGCTGTGAACAAAACAAAATAACTTTAATTAGGTCACTAATAAAGGATGAAAGTATAAATATGATTATTATTATTACACATGTAGTTGGGGATATGAAGTGAATACTGGCTGTTTTTTAAGATTACTTTAACTTAGGTATTTTTTTAATCACTAATTCTATACTGAAATTGATCTAGTGAATCAGATTTTGAAAATTTTAACTAGAGTTTAGCGAACAAATTTGAAGAAAATAGCAGTGTTATTTGTAGGTGAAATTTCTGTATTTATTGACACCTCTGCTGTGACTAATATATTGGTTGATTTAGTAAATGTGATGACACAATTTGCTTAAAACTGAAACACCAAACTATAAATATAAATCTTTTCTAAAATACAATGGAGACTCTGATGTTGTTCATGTTTAGCTACTTAAGTGTAAAACAACATGTTTATGGTGCAAACTGTACCAGGTTCAATTGTATTTAAAATGGGATTTCTTAAATTTTTTGGACATGAAATTATAATTACCTTAAAATTTGTATAGAATATGTTGACTAAAACAAGTGAAATGAAAGCTCTGCTATATATAGGTAGTGATGTAATCACTGTGCATATAATTAGTCATGAACTTAATGATGTATACTATTGTAGAGTTCAATAATAAAATTGTACCAACAATGATGTTGCCCAATGTTCATCAGCTATATGAAGGATTTATATATGTACACATTGAATACATGTACATACATGAAGTTCATGGAATATTCTTTTCATTTTTTGATTAATTCTACCACAAGTAATTGGTTGAATTTTGATAATAATTTTTGATAATACTTAACTGATATCATTCTCACACGAGCTCCTGCAAGTTTATGGGAGTGATCTGTCAGAGGCATTGTAATACAACAATCACCATAATTCTTTTTTACATTTTTTCTTTTGAAATTATGCTTGCTCATATAGACTACAAAAAAAAATGGGGATATTCGTCAGGAAGACACCACTGTTTTTCTTTTCCAAGCCACCACATAGGGAAGCTCAGATTAGTAGCAAGGTTTTACGCTAGGTGGGGGGTGGGAGGTGTAAATTTTGTGGAGTCACAAAAAAATATTATAGCCACATGAAAATGGTGAATTATGACTATGAAACACTATTAGATGAAAAGCTCAGACAAACTGTTACAAATTGCTATTGAATGACTAAAACTATACAGTCACGATTTTGAAGAATTATTTGACATTTTAAAAGAAACTAGCAGTAGAGTAGCTAATTAAGCTATATTTTTTCATACTAGTACTGATCATCATAAAACAATTTCTGTCAGCATAAAGAAAATTTAGTGGGGGAAACTAAATATAGGGGGGGAGGGAAATCCCAGGCCTCCCATAGTCCTATGAAATCCTGATGTAGTGAGTGTACTACTTAGTAAATGGCAAGAAGCTTTGTCTCTTATGCTTTTCTGGTTCCTGCTGAGGCTGTCTCTGTATTTACAGCAAAATGTCAGAGTAATCCTGACTGAAGCCATATACTCGTGCAGTAAGTGCCAGTACACCACTCCGGTGGGTCGGGGGAATAGGCAGAGCTGAGAGTGGGGGAGGCCTTACCCTAGGGGCGGAGTTCCTGTCCTAAGACGGTTCTGGGTGGGACCTCTCGCCCTTAGGGCCTCATATCCAGGGGAAGAATTATCGTGAGGAGCCAAGGTGACACGGGACAATCTGAAAAAGTTCAGAATGTGGTAAACGAGGCCACAAATTTTGCATACTGAAAATGGTATTGAATTATAAAAGAGACCTCTACGTTTAAGTGCCCGAATTGGATATTTTTTTTATTAAATTTGTGACGGGAGTAAACTACCGCCATTCTCCTTAATGAGAATTAGCCAATTACAACTTTCTCAGCGGTTGTTTACTAGAGTTCTATTAGTTTAGTACTGTTTGGTGTGTTTAGTTGCATTATTGAGAGCACGTTTAGAATAGTGTTTAGTTGTATTATGAATGTCTTTACTAGATCTAAGAAGTACATTGTACACTAAATCACAGTACATAGTGGTATACTAGTGGTGTGCTTGAGCACAAATGGCGAGCGAGCCTAAAGACTATACTATTTTTATTGACTTCTAACACAGAAGCTACTGAAAATAAGGTCAAGTTTTTAAATTTAGCATACAGGGTAAAGGGATTTCAGTGCCATAGTAACAACTCTCTGCAACTGCTTGAATTGAAGGAAAAAACAACAACAACAAAACAATACACGTTATTTAAAAGTTTTCTTTGTGATATTCTTTAGCTAAGTAGTGGTTGTAACACAATTTGCTTTGACACAGCTGGACATGCACCTACGCAGACTTACCTTCGCAGTAGTCTAGTGGACAATGTATTTTCAGGTAAATACTGTGCACACGGCTTATAACCATGACAAAGAGCGCATTGACTTACCACCGCCACTAACTCGAATAGAAATGGAAGTCCCTTAATTTGTCAAGTTTTAACTGTACCGGCAATAGAATTCAAAAAGGTAAACAATTCAATTTCTAGGGTGATACGGGTACTGATCGATAAACCAGAGGATTCTGTTTAGTGCAATTTGGGACGGGGTCGACAACCGAACTAACACAAAAACGCGAGGGTCAAAGTACAAAAATGCCTTACGTACGTCCATACATATATACAAATAAATAAATAAACTAGTGGTGTGCTTGAGCACAAATGGCGAGCGAGCCTTAAACTACACTATTGTTAAATGACAATTAACACTCAAGCTACTAAAATAAAGTTGAGTTTTTAAATTACGTATGCGGTAAAGGGGATTCAATGCCATAATAACCGCTCCCCGCAACTGTTTGAATTGAAAAAGAAGCAACAAAATCAAGTCACGTTATTTGAAGTTTTCTTTGTGACATTCTTAATAGCAATTGTAACGCACAATACTTTCACACAACTGAACAAACCTACGCAAGACTTACCTTTGCGGTTCGTCTAGTGGACAATGAATTTACAAGTTAATGCTGTTGAATAGGGCTTATAACTGTGATAAATAGCGACTAACTCGAATAGAAATGGAGCTCCCATAAGTTTTTGCGTTTTAACTGCACCGCAAAAGAATTCAAAGCGGTAAACAATTCAATTTCTAAGGTGATACGGGTAATGGTCGTGGAGCGAACACAAAAATACGGAGGGTCAAAGTACATAATGACATACATACGTCCAAACATATATAAATAAACTAGTGGTGTGCTTGAGCACAAATGGCGAGCGAGCCTGATAGTTAGGTAACATAAAATGTTACTATTTTTAGCTTACTTCATGCAAAAACTATAATAGCAGTTATGACATTTGATTTCAGCAAACAAATACAAAATCACTCTCTTACCTGATTAATGGTAACTTTTGTGGTATCAAACATCAACCATTCTGATAATCTTAATCACCAGTAACTCTTGAACAATCTCTCAGCTACGATAAAAAATAAACCAGTGTTATTATTTGTAATTTTAGCCAACAAATATGGAATTACTACTTACATCATTCTTGAGTATTGATAACTTCTGTAGTATCAAATTGAAGTTACTTTGACCATCTGAATTACCTTGACTTCTTGACAAGCTCTCACCTACAAAAACAAAAGACAATCAATTTTAGCACACAAATACAAAATTACTTTCTTACCTCATTTTCTTGAGCAGTGGTAACTTTTGTAGTACCTTTCTGACCAGTCACTGTTGACAAGCTCTTAGCTACAAAAAAGAAAGGCCAAAGTTAATTTTGCATATTTAGCTACAAATATGGAATTATTTCTTACCTCAGCTTCCCTTGAGAAGTAGTAGCTTCCTTAGCATTAATACTACGGCATTCTGACTACCAACGGCTCTTGAAAACCAACAACCAACAACCGGCACTCCGATCCCCCCATAAAACAGCGAAGTTTTGAAATTAAGTCTGGAAAAGAGTCTTCAATGCCATAGTAACCGGTCGAATCAACTTTTGGTTTCTTGAAAAGCAAGCATTTTCGCAGGAATTTTCTCACACTTTGGAGCTTAAGTATAAAGTAAGGCTTGCTTAATGCTGTAGTTTCAGAATAAACTGGGGTCAAGCCTAAAAAGCCATGTTTTTTGGAGAAAAGAGTTCCCCGCGCGCGTGTTTAAAGGGCATACATACCATCCCACATACATATATACATACTAGTGGTGTGCTTGAGCACAAATGGCGAGCGAGCCTGATAGTTAGGTAACATAAAGTGTTACTATTTTTAGCTTACTTCATGCAAACTATAATAACAGTTATAAAATTTTATTTCAGCAAACAAATACAAAATCACTCACTTACCTGATTAATGGTAACTTTTGTAGTATCAAACATCAACCATTCTGATAATCTCAATCACCAGTAACTCTTGAACAAGCTCTCAGCTACGATAAAAAATAAACCAGTGTTATTATTTGTAATTTTAGCCAACATATATGGAATTACTACTTACCTCATTCTTGAGTATTGATGACTTCTGTAGTATCAAATTGAAGTTACTTTGACCATCTGAATTACCTTGAATTCTTGACAACAAGCTCTCACCTACAAAAACAAAAGACAATCAATTTTAGCACACAAATACACAATTACTTTCTTACCTCATTTTCTTGAGCAGTGGTAACTTTTGTAGTACCAAATTTGAGTCATTCTGACTATTTGAATTTACTAGTCACTGTTGACAACAAGCTCTTAGCTATAAAAGAAAGGCCAGATTTATTTTTGCATATTTTGCTAACAATAATATGGAATTACGTACTTACCTCAGCATCCCTGGAGTAGTAGTAGCTTCCTTAGCATTAATACTTTATGTGCTTACATACGCTTTTCAGAAGTAGTGATAGCTCTCTTAGTACTGACTACAGGTGGCTCTTGGCAACTAACAAGCCGCACTTAGCCGTAAAAAAGGCGAAGTTTTGAATATAAATCTGGTAAAGGGTCTTCAATGCCATAGTAACCGGTCGAATCAACTTTTTGTTTCTTGAAAAGCAAGCATTTTCGCAGTAATTTTCTCACACTTTGGAGCTTAAGTATAAAGTAAGGCTTGCTTAATGCTGTAGTTACAGAATAAACTGGGGTCAAGCCTTAAAAGCCGTGTTTTTTTAAGAAAAAGTTCCCCGTGCGCGCGGTTAAAGGGCATACGTACAATCCATACATACATACATATATACATACATACATATAACATATACCCGATTTTGCATTATCCACCCCTAATACTGTCTCGCTCGCTCGCCAAATAAACATCCCCGATTTTCGATTGTGTTACCCCTGTAAGTGTCTCGCTCGCTACGCTCGCTCGCCAATAACATATACCCGATTTTACATTATCCACCCCTAATACTGTCTCGCTCGCTACGAGCAGTTTTTTTCTGTTTAAACAGCCAATATATGTTTAACTAGTGGTGTGCTTGAGCACAAATGGCTAGCGAGCCTGATAGTTAGGTAACATAAAATGTTACTATGTTTTAGCTTACTTCATGCAAACACTATAATAGCAGTTATATGACATTTGATTTCAGCAAACAAATACAAAATCACTGTCTTATCTTATTAATGGTAACTTTTGTAGTATCAAACATCAACCATTCTGATAATCTCAATCACCAGTAACTCTTGAACAAGCTCTCAGCTACGATAAAAAATAAACCAGTGTTATTATTTGTAATTTTAGCCAACAAATATGGAATTACTACTTACATCATTCTTGAGTATTGATAACTTCTGTAGTATCAAATTGAAGTTACTTGACATCTGAATTACCTTGAATTCTTGACAACAAGCTCTCACCTACAAAAACAAAAGACAATCAATTTTAGCACACAAATACAAATTACTTTCTTACCTCATTTTCTTGAGCAGTGGTAACTTTTGTAGTACCAAAATTTGAGCCAATCTGACTATTTGAATTTACCAGTCACTGTTGACTAGCTCTTAGCTACAAAAAAGAAAGGCCAGAGTTAATTTTGCATATTTAGCTAACAAATATGGAAATTGCGTACTTATCTCAGCTTCCCTCGAGAAGTAGTAGCTTCCATAGCATTAATACTACTGCATTCTGACTACCAACGGGCTCTTGACAACCAACAACCGGCACTCCGTATCCCCCCATAAAACGGCGAAGTTTTGAAATTAAGTCTGGAAAAGGGTCTTCAATGTCATAGTAACCTGTCGAATCAACTTTTTGTGTCTTGAAAAGCAAGCATTTTCGAAGGAATTTTCTCACACTTTGGAGCTTAAGTATAAAGTAAGGCTTGATTAATGCTGTAGTTTCAGAATAAACTGGGGTCAAGTCTAAAAAGCCGTGTTTTTTGAAGAAAAAAGTTTCCTGCGCGCGTTTAAAGGGCATACGTACAATCCATACATACATACATATATACATATATACATATAACATATACCCGATTTTGCATTATCCACCCCTAATACTGTCTCGCTCGCTCCGCTCGCTCGCCAATAACATATACCCGATTTTGCATTATCCACCCACTAATACTGTCTCGCTAGCTTCGCTCGCTCGCCAACAAACATCCCCGATTTTCAATTGTGTTACCCCTGTAAGTGTCTCGCTCGCTACGCTCGCTCGCCAATTATGTGCCACATGGAATAGCATTATAATGAACAAGATTAAAGTATTTGTGAATATAGCAAAGTATAATTTTAATGTGTCAGTGACATCTACACGTATCCTCTTTCTCACTTTTAAGTTTTATAAGAGGATACGTGTAGATGTCACTGACTGGCGAGCGAGCGTAGCGAGCGAGACACTTACAGGGGTAACACAATTGAAAATCGGGGATGTTTGTTGGCGAGCGAGCGAAGCTTGCGAGACAGTATTAGGGGGTGGATAATGCAAAATCGGGTATATTTTATTGGCGAGCGAGCGGAGCGAGCGAGACAGTATTAGGGGTGGATAATGCAAAATCGACAAAATCATTGTTTGATTCATTCTACCACAAACCACTGATTATTACACTTTGATAATGTGATAGTGAAAGGTACATATTAATAGGTTATAAAATGGGCAGGTAAATTCTTATGTTATACAGCAGAAGATCAAACAACCAAACATTTCTAGTTGGTTTGTTTCCCAAATTACCCTTCTTAGTTCAGGTTATAATTATGTTGTTTATACACCATAAGCTAAATCTTGCATGCAAGATTTAGCTTATGGTGTATTTCAAGTGTGTTTAAAGACTCATTTCACATGAAAACTTGAAAGTGAGAAAGAGTGCTATTGGCTACTTCACTTACATGACTATTGCTGTTTCCCAATGGGACACTATCATGACCAGAATAAGTGTAATTGGATGTCAGCATAGTTTATAGTTTCAGTTAAATCACAATTTTAGCTACACTTCTTGCGATAATTGTTTCCAAAATTCTGTAATTCAACACTAACATATCAAGGTGTGAACTACATAAAAACCTGTACTAGGAATAGTATCTTGGGAAATGAACCTACTATAAATATTTTTTGTTTGATCTATACAGTTGTTAATTCCTGTTCTAGTTAGTACCAGTTAGTTGTATCTGTGGTGTGACATCTTCACTCACTTGGGAGTAAATTATAAATAAAAAATAGTCAATCAACCAAAAATATATATAATATACTTTATTCAAAATCCAGATTTATTTGGTTAATATAATTTGTGACCGTCTACAGGAAAACCGGGCACAACGCGGCGCCCTTCGAAAAAAATTGTTTTGCACTTACAGAGTTGTCGGCGTCCAGATATTGAGCTCTCCAAGTTTTATCGTCGAAGCTTAAGTCGTTCCCACTATATAATAGACCTAACCGTTCCCTTCCGTCGGCTTGAAACAATACATTTTTAAGAAATCAATCGATCTTTTCTCGATATTTACGCACGCCGCGTTGTGCCCGGTTTTCCTGTAGACGGTCACATTTCCATTTCAAGTGAGCAACAGTTTTTACCTCAAATAATTGTTTATAATGTGCTTACTATTTTTTGCAGAAGTATAATTAATACAACACAGTGAAAAGTATAACTTATTTTGGTTGGCTATTTTGCCATAACTGTACATATTATACTAATTTTTTTTTAAATACAGGTTCTGCAGAATCAGACTTATATGGAATGAAGAAATCACTATTTATCATACAATATTGTACATTTTTAAATTCTCTCATCATGTAATATAATAATTATATGTCAGGTACCCATATTGTAAAATGTTAATTACATGTGTTTTCATGCTAAAAAAGGCAAAATTGTTTTAATGGCAATTTTAGTTAATATAAGCTCACTAGTTTTAGCAAATATATTGTAGAGAAGAGCTCTCAAGACTAAAAATTTAAATTATTTGTTCACAATGGTAATAATATTGTAAGCAGGTCATAGTTAAAGAAGGAGATTTTAGGACTGGACAGTGAATTGGAGTATTACAAATTGCTTAGTGTGAAATTTTGGTCTTCAATTGGGATGGCTACTGTGTCTGGAGGTTCAACAGAATTATTTGTGTTACGAAAGTTGTGGAAACCCAAATACTTAGTTTTATTAAAGCTTCCTGTACAAAATGTGCTAGAACTTACAAGAAATTAAACAAATTCCAAGCAATTTCGCATAAACCGCATTTAGCTGAAACAAACGTGAACCTAACCTATGTGTGTTATTTGGAATTCATATTATGAACTCATCAACATTATGGAGAAATTGGGGAATAATACCATTCAAAGTAAGCACTTTAGTGCCATGAGCTTGATTGTTTGATATACTATTGAGTATAACAGCTGCAGCACACAGTGTGTTTGTCCTTGCAATAATGCTAATTACTTTCATTCCCAATAATTCAAATTCATTAGATGACAATAACTGTTTTTTATAGACTACCAGTGAGGTTACTTTTTGGGAATTTTTGGTTCATGAATTGAATACAAACGAATATCAACTTTCTAGATTTCCTTACAAACAATTATTACTGTACTATGTGTGCAGATGTTTTTTTTTTTTACATGGAAATACGTCAGCATTTACCCACTTAAAACTAATTTCTTTATCCAGCAGTAATGTAATAGATAAATTCTAATCATTACTTATAATGCTGATGAAAAATTCTTACACCATTATAGAGTCAACAAATCTAACAGTGGGTCCTGTAGTCAACAGCAGCAACATAAAACAATGAGTCTATTCTTTGTCATTCAACTGCGCATCTAGTGACACTTTTATTAAATGAATGGTATCATTCAATCACATATACCAATTTTGAAAATAATATTAATACAAATTAATATTTATGATTTGCTTGCATTATTTTCTCAATATATTATAAATAATAGTGCAGAGTCATGAGATGGTCACATTTTATTCATTGAATTATTTAGCCATTTTGTTGTATTGCTTCATAATCTAATAGATGGCTAGATAAAAAAATACATTTAACTAATTACATGCACAATGAATTGTGCAAACATAAAATTCTATTTTCTTCAGAAGTTATTTTATACAAAGGTCTTGACCCATAATAACTAAAATATTTAAGCAAATTCTTAATAGAGAGTACAACCACATGTATATCATGGAAGCGGTAAGCATGTTATTATTAATGTCTGAAAGAGTCTGCATAGTGTCAAGATACTTGCACGCTAACAGAAATGCAAAGTTGTGTGACATTTTGTATTTACTGTTAATACAAAAACACGTATAGAGTCTCATGTAGAGGCAAGGTATGATTGTGTGCTAGAAAATGTTATATTTACAGCTGATTAGTATTCATTATAACTAGTAAATTCCAAGAAGTAAATATCAAGTTTACATTATGCAGTTCCTCTTAATGATTCAGAATGAAGACAGCTACATTTTGTTTGAATTTATACCGTCATCCAGTACCTCCACAGTCTTATCAATTGTGCTATGTGAGAGTATCTCGGATAATTCTGTACACTACTGAAGGATATAATTAATATACCCTTAGCATTTTTAACACAACCTTCTATTTTTAAGTCTCTGAGCATCCCAGAGTGTGACAAGTGATTGAGAAGTTTTACTATCATTTATACTGTGTGAGGTTATATGATCACAACTTTATTTAATGTCTGAAAGAGTCTGCATAGTGTCAAGATACTTGCACGCTAACAGAAATGCAAAGTTGTGTGACATTTTGTATTTACTGTTAATACAAAAACACGTATAGAGTCTCATGTAGAGGCAAGGTATGATTGTGTGCTAGAAAATGTTATATTTACAGCTGATTAGTATTCATTATAACTAGTAAATTCCAAGAAGTAAATATCAAGTTTACATTATGCAGTTCCTCTTAATGATTCAGAATGAAGACAGCTACATTTTGTTTGAATTTATACCGTCATCCAGTACCTCCACAGTCTTATCAATTGTGCTATGTGAGAGTATCTCGGATAATTCTGTACACTACTGAAGGATATAATTAATATACCCTTAGCATTTTTAACACAACCTTCTATTTTTAAGTCTCTGAGCATCCCAGAGTGTGACAAGTGATTGAGAAGTTTTACTATCATTTATACTGTGTGAGGTTATATGATCACAACTTTATATCCTATAGAATACATTTATTGTGCACCATTTCTTATATTTATAAAACTTTTTGTTATTGTGGAGTCAATGTCAATTTAAAGGAATGCCATCTACTTTTGCTCAATTTCTTAATACAATTAATTATTACAATGTAATAAAATTTATAGTAAAAATGACAGCTATTAAAACATGTTAAGTAATTCTGACTTGAATTGTAATCCAATATTAAAAATAATGTATGCTGCCACACTTTTCTTTGGGAAGATCTTTTGGATGATATTTATTCACATTATACTATATTCTATCAAAATTAATTAAGACATTATGATTTTATTATAAAAAATAAAAATTAATTTCTATGAAAATAATTACAATTTGAGCTAATCACACAATTTATTAAGTTAATTTCTATGTAAAATAATTACTACAATTTGAGCTAATCACACAATTTATTAAGTTAATAAAATGTAAAATAATTACTACGATTTGAGCTAATCACACAATTTATTAAGTTAATTTTTGAGTCTGACTACAAAAATTTCTTTCAAAGACTTTAGAAGTTATTGTTTATGCATATTAAAATCTTGATCCTTACAATGAGTTCAATAAGTAATCCAATTAAAAATATATTATATACACTCACAATTGACAATACAACTACATGTATAATATCACTGAATGTAGCAGCAATCTTCATAGTACTTGCAACAGAGGCATCTGAGAGAGCAGTTGGAACACTGACAATAGAATTATCTGATGTTGATAACATTGATGCTGATGGCTGACAGGCAATCATTATCAAAGGGCCACCTAAATTTATATTAACTGCAAAATACACAACTATTAAATTTATTTTAGTATTATACACTACAGTACATAAATATAACATTTAAATTTTTATTTGTAGTATGCCACAATTAATATTTACAACTTGTTTAAAAAAATATTTCAGCCTCATGGTATTTGATGAATGAATTTCTATTGTATTTGGCAACCTACTATTGTGTGATACAAAAATATAAGACAAAATAAATATCATGTTATTGTTATTTTCTCTGCAAGATGCTAAAACAGTAATTTGTAATTTAATAATTAAACCTCTAATGTACTTACATACCAGGTAAATATGATAATTTATCAGGAGCAGTCATAACATATACAAAGTACTCTCCGGAACAATGTGGCAGTGATGTGTACAATGAACACGTCTCACCATCACATTTCTTCGATGATACATTGTGTATTTGATTATATGTTTCATTAGTGATTGATGTAATGTTTACTATGTAGTAGACAATTCTATATATACATCGAGTAATTCCTGAAGTATTCATCTAATACACAATAAACCAATTGTCATATCCTTTAACTTACATTTAATGGTTATTACCTGATGTGTCCATGTTATGGTTATGTTGTTGTTTGATTTTGCATTAACCCTTATAGTATGATTGCTCGGATCTGATTAGAAAGCAAAAAATGAATAAGTATAGGTATAATAGTTATGTGTATGTGTAAACAAAAGTAAAAAGATGAAGTACTTCTATAGTAATGTGAGTATTTAATTTTAAGTCATTGCGTATACCTTGTGGATTAAAAAATATCCGATCAACAATAATCCTGTTTTTACTGACGTTAAATTTTTTAATTTTTATTTCATATTCTGTTTCATTGTTAAGTTCATTACATTTTATTGTTTGTTGATATAATGAACAGTTCACTGATGGAGAAAAGTCAATGACATAATCTTTAATATCGTATTCTTTGGAATTGTTTTGAATCTCTATGATTATATCAAATGTGACCTGTTTTTTCACACTTTGTCTTTTGAAGCATTGCAATTCTGACAGATCTGAAAGAAATACAAGTATTTCCCATATTATAATGAGAAGCAAATAGGTTCATTAATATATATAATTTCTTTTTCCATGCTTTGTTAAAAAAAACGGAATTTTACAATATGTGGCTGTCACCAGGAAACCAGGAATCTAATCTAGGACCACTTGCATAAAACATACTCTGCTATGAGCTATGACAACCAATTGGTGTGAAAGAAAGAGAATATGTCTAATTATATAAGTTACAGTTTCTGCACTGTTTGACTATTGGTGTAAAATAGCCATAACAAAATTACCTAATCAATCACTGCCAGAAAAGTGTGCATTGACAACCCAAACAAAATCGTAAACTAGTTAAAGAATGTGTTGATAACTAGTTTGTTAAACTCTACAGCCTTGTAAAAAATTTTGTTAACTCAAATTACCAAGACAGTTTACAGATTTTGTTATGGTTGTAAATGGACTCTTTCACCCTGTGAATAGTTTTGGACTACATATCTTTATCACCAATAAATTAAATAATTATTCATGTTTAATCATAAAAATTTAGCCAGTAAGTATAAATTATTTATGTACGCATTGATTGCTATTCTATTTTTACCATATTATATTAAAAGAGTTTGTTTAGACAATCAGGGAATAGTATTATTACAAATAATTGTCAATAGACTTACGTCCATGATTAGTTGATAGAGATAATGAAGCATTCAGTAAACTTCTTCCACACCAAATTCGAGAGATATTTCTTGTTAAGAGATTTTCTGTACTAATGCAAGCTATTGTAGTGTAATTATTCAGTGTTGGACTATGTCGTAACACACTGTCTAATATTATGACAAGTCCATAATGTAAAGAATCAGGGGTAGTTAAATTGGATGGTAAATAGATATTCTCTACATCTGTATGTCTAGCTATTGGAGTTGTGTTAGAGTTGATCCACCACACTACTCCTGGTAATCTGTTGGCTTGACAAGTGAACACAATATCTCCAGGACATTTTGAGTCCCGTGAATCTGGACCAGATGTCAGTTTAACTCTATCACTTCCATTCACTGCCACAAAATATGTCAATATAATTGCAGTTCGCATTTAGCATCACTTAGTTCAATACACTAGCTTACCTACTAATAGTAGTTCTGCAAAGAGAATATAGGGCACAAACATTATCAACTATGTTGTATAGCATTTGAATGCAATATCAGTGATAGTTAAAAACAAGTTGAAAAAAGAGTAAACAGGATGGATGCTATATATAGATGTGAATGGTAGCTATCTAGAATATATATAGTCTGAGAAAAACAGCTGGATGCAATGCCTATTTCATTTTCTAATTTGAGTATAAAACATTTCTAGTAGATGTTAAATTTGTTATCAATAACCAGGGGGGGGGGTGATTTCAAGATCAAACTTGTTTATTTACAAAGAAACTAATAAAAGTAAGCATAAGAAAAGAGATATTACCACAGTGGGCTATTATTATATAGAAAATATTTCTTCAAGAAGTGGTAAAAGCTGATGAAGTCAGTCACTAAAGAAAGTATTAGGGCTCCAAAAGGTCTTTATAGATGAACAGTTGTGCTGTATTCAGAGGAATATTTTAGACATACTAGCTAAGTGAAATCGTGCTTTCAATTTGGTATTGATGTAGCTGAGAGATTATTTATAAATTTTGATTTTGAAATAAGTTAACAGAACAGGAGTAGGTTGACTAATTATTGCCATTGACTGTTGTTTCCCCACATTCAAATAGAAAGTACAGTCCTTTATAATGTAACATAAACTTGCATCCTCTTACTTACTTTTAAGTTTTTTATGTGAGATAAGTCTTTGAAATACACCTTTAAAATCTTATTTATCATCAATTGTTAATCGTACCTACATGAATAGTGAGACTATGTCGTGACCCATAATAAGTGTCATTGGGAGTGATCATAGTTTGCAGCGTCGGTGAAATCACAATTTTGTTATTTTCACTTTTTGCAATAATTTTCAATGTGTTATTATTCAACACTAACCTATCCAAGGCGTGAACAACATATTATAACCTGAACTAAGAAGGGTAATTTTGGGAAATAAATCAACTAAAATTATTTGTTATTTGATATTTACAGCTATTTACTCCTGTTCTAGTCAGCACTTGGTAGTCGTAAATGAAGTGTAATACTTCACTCATTGAATCAAACTAAATGTAAGAGAAGAGCTATTGCTAAAGTGGGCTTATCTTAAAAAACAGATTTCTTCAAAAAATGGTAAAAGCTGATGTATAGTCAGTCACTGAACAGAGTATTACACTGTAAAAATGGAAGTGTGCATAGCACACAAAATACTCAGCACACCTTATGTGTGCACAACTTAAAGTGTTTCTAGCACACTTTTTTATGATACCGAGTGTGTTAAGCACTCCTTTATTTTGGTGTGTTAAATACCAAGTGTGTTTTGCACACCTCAACTGACTTTGTTTTTTAATCCAGTAAGCATGTTAGGATAGACAATAGTTGGCTCTTCAGAAGAAGCTCGACTTCACTTGAAGAAATCCTATTAGTGACTGTGAGGTTAGAAATATATTACTAGACTTCTCATATCCTCAAAAAGTATATTAATCATTAATAGAACAAGTGCTAAGAACATTTGGAATATATTGTATATTACTAACTGCACATACTAAGGTCTTTCCATTAGCTTCTACACATTTTAATTATATACATAGTTTACCCACATGAAATCTAGCAAAGTCATTGCTACTTAATGCTATTTTCCTTCCAAGTATCACTGGTCAGATAAAGAAAGAATAGAAGCCAGAAGGTCAATCAAGAACTTCAGAACATTCTTCTGGATTTTGGGTCTTATCATGTCATATGTTAATAAGTTACTTATGAATTCCTAATTCTAACCTGAAATTGATCTATTGAACCAGATTTATTCATTTACACCAGTGTTTTGCTAGCAAATTTGAATAAATAACATAGAGTTATTTGTAAGGTGAAATTAAATTTGTATATTGACACCTCTGCTGTAGCTATATTATTAGTTTATATAGTACATGTGTTGACTCCATTTGCTTAAGCTGAAACACAATACTAAAAGTATAATAGATTTTCTAAAATACAATGAGGACTTTGATGTCGTTCACTGTTAGCTACTTAAGTGTAAAACAACATGTTTATGGTTCAATCTGTGCCTGGTGGTTGTATTTAAAATGGGAATCCTTTAATTTTTTTGGACATTAAATTATAATTATCTTCAATTTTATAGAATTGACTAAAACAAGTGAAATGAAAGCTCTGTCATACGTAGTTTGGTTATAAACTTAATGATTATAGGTATTGTAGAGTTTAATAATGAAAATGTACCAACAATAATACACTATGTTCATTTTTGTAAATGATTTATACGTCCACACATAATACATTATATATTTCCTAAAGGTCACGGTTAAAATTCTCACATGCATATATTTAGTTAATGTGTCCAGATTTTAGTGCCATATTTGAATTATTCCTGAACTAAGAGTAATTGACATTATTTATATTTTTATCATAATGATATATATTTTTTTTAATTATTCAACTCGATCTACCACCAGACATTGGTAATTGTATTAATACATTATAAAGCAATTTCTGATAGTGAGAGTTATATTATATTCATTGTCTGAATCCCATAAGCTCTTCTCAAAAAGTTGAAACATCGGGTCAAGTTTTAATTAAGATATTAGTAGTTGGTTGAATTAGAAAATTTGCTATTATTATATTCATGTAAGTTATACAACTAAAAGTATTTGTAACTTCAAATATCAATCATAATGATCAATTTGGCACTTTAGCTTTGTTATTTTGAATACATAACAACTCAACTACAAAGTGATTGAAACACAAAATCAGCTCACAAGTGACTATGTGACATTACTATTACAATTACTCTTTCTTATGATAATAAAAAATGTGTGCCAATATAACATCCTTGATAATAATAAAAAGAATCATATTGTTAAACTGTTTTTACTCGTAATCTAAGATCCTATAGAGATACCTATTTCAATAATACTGTTTTCAGATGAGATAATCTCTATATACTTGGTTATTAATGAAATAAACCATAACAGAATCTAAATTACACCATCAACAACATCTGGCATGTTTTTTTTGTTGTTTTTATCTGTCTTAACATTTTTATGGTGTAACCCATTATGCATATGCTATTTTAAAGGAATTATTTTCATATCTATTGCAATAAAAATTGTTTATCTCATCATAATACAGCTCAATTTTTTGACCGCAATAGCTAGCCAATCAAATGTATTCTCTCTCTTTCACAGGCTTTCTAAAAAAATACCGAATAAATAATATTTGGTCGCCACTGGGAATTGAACCCAGTACCACTTGTATAGCTATACAAGCAGTCCAGGGTGATTCCCGCTGGTGACCAAATATTTTCAATTCTGTATAGTTAAAAAAGCCTGTGAAGCAGAGAGAATAAGTATTGTTATTGGGGATGTGAAGTGAATACTGGCTGATTTTTTAAAGATTGCTTTAACTTAGAGACTTATGAAATACTATTTCTAAACTGAAATTGATCTATTGAACCAAATTTATTCATTTTCACCAGTGTTTTGCCAGTAAATTTGAAAAAATAACGTAGAATTATTTGTAAGGTGAAATTAATTTGTATATTGACACCTCTGCTGTAGCTATATTATTAGTACATGTGTTGACTCCATTTGCTTAAACTGAAACACAATACGAAAAGTACAATAGATTTTCTAAAATACAATGAGGACTTTGATGTCGTACACTATTAGTTACTTAAGTGTAAAACAACATGTTTATGGTGCAATCTGTACCAGGTGATTGTATTTGAAATGGGAATTTTTTTATTGTTTTGGACATGAAATTATAGTTATCTTCTATTTTTATAGAATTGACTAAAACAAGTGAAATGAAGTCCCTGCTTGGTTATAAACTTAATGATGAAGGTCACGGTTGAATTTCTCACATGCATACACTTAGCATTTAAAGTGTTCAGATTGTTGTGCCATATTTAAATTATTTGTGAAGTAAGAGTAGTTAGCATTATTTATATTTTTAACATGATAATTTACTTTTTTTTTCAATTTTCAACTCAATCTACCACAAGACATTGGTAATTGCATTATGACATTATAAAGCACTTTTCTGATAGTGAAAGTTATATATTATATTCATTGTCTGACTCCCATAAGATATTTTCAAGATGTTGAAATGTTGGGTTAAGTTTTAATTAACATAATAGAGGTTATTAGAATGAAAAAATTTGCTATTATTATGTGTGGTGGGATGTCAGGGAGACAACTAGGGAGTAGCTGCCACCAGAGTGTCAAGAGCTCACACACAACCCTATTACAGGCCCTTAGCTAGCCAGCTGCTGCTGTTTAAGGCAGAACAGAAGGTCCACCAGAGTTAAGTGTAATTGTTAGACTCATGAACTAACACTGGAAGGTGCACGTGTCCAGCAGGCCAATATATAGTAAACACACTGAGCAGGTGCAGGAAGTAATGAGGTAAAGGTGATGTAGATTATTTGGAGTGCATGAAATTCACTAGATAGAAATAATAGATTTATAATGCATGCCGATAGTGACAGATGTTCAGGGTTCAAGTGGGAGTGGCTAAGGGTATGGTCTGTCATGTGGGAGGTTCTGCCACATTATGTTCATGCAGGTTATACAACTATAAGTATTTTAAACTTTAAATGTCAACATAATGATCCATTTAGTACTTAAGGTTTGTTATTTTGAATGCATAATAAAAGTGTTTGAAAGAAAAAAGCAGTTCATTATTTTTATGTACAAGTGGCTTTAAGGCATTACTATCTATTTACTCTTTCTCATGATAATTAAAAAATTTGTGCCAATAAATATCCTTGTGCCAATAAATATCCTTGATAATATTATAAAAGAATCATAATTGTTAAAGTGTTTTTATTTGTAATCAAATCCAAGCAATAAAATATTTTTGTTTGCTATAGACAAAATAATAAATTATGTTGTGGATGAACTTTATAAATATAATAGCTCCTCACAATTCTGAGTTTATTTACTTGCATCTAATTTCCTATTAAAGTAAACTAAAATAATTACAATCCATTCTGTAAACTATATTTTGACAACTGGTATGTATTTTTAATGTGTACATTTTTGTATTATAATAAAATTTGGAATGCTAAAAGTATAATGTTTCAAACCAGTGAAATAGAATATAAGAAAAACTACTAAAATGTGCAGTTATAGTGCAAATTAGTTTATTTATTCATTGTTTGACCATAAGCCACATTTGGTGTAATCTCAACTTCTGCTGTAGCATGGTCTTGTAACTTTATATCTTCATATATAGGCACAGATGTTGTCTGTTTATTTTCAAGTTGTTTTTTAAATACAACCTTAAACATTACTATTAAACACGCTAATCCACATGTTAATCCTGATATGATGCCAACTATGAATGATCCAATAGAGATACCTACTTCAATAGCACTGTTTTCAGATGAGATAATCTCTATAAAACATATATACTTGGATATTAATAAAATACACAATGATGTATAATATAATCTAAATTATACCATCAACAACATCTGGTATAGCTACTTGGGTTCATCCTATACTATATGTTTGATCGCTATTTATTTTAATTTCTGTCTTAACATTTTTATGGTGTAATCCATTATGTGTATGACATTTTTAAGGACATTTTTTTCATATTTATTGCAAAGAAAATTATTTTTCTCATCATAATACAGCTCAATTTTTGATCACAATAGCTAGCTAATTATTGGCACTTTAACTGATACTCATAATTACAAATATTTACAGAATAATTGCTGCATTGCAGTATCTTAATAATATGTAGCTAATGGTACTTACCACTTATTGGGTTCATCTCACTGGTTGATACAAACATTTCCTTTGCTCCATGTAGTTCTACTGATACTGGTGAGGACAGTCCCACATCATTGCCAGCCTGTATTGTTACATT
>WLWD01004754.1_pt1 | contig 34185 bp, 17 predicted proteins | sample 6712731 | NCBI WGS metagenome assembly WLWD01 (sample SAMN12718690, study PRJNA576275) | sponge metagenome | isolation source: marine sponge | host: Mycale hentscheli | place: New Zealand: South Island, Marlborough, Capsize Point | collected 2014-11-01
GGTCTGGAAAAAAGCAAATTGAAAAATGTGAAAAAATCTTAGTTGTCGCTGGGGATTCGAACCCAGGGCCACTGGCTTTAGCCACCAGTGCTCTAACCACTGAGCTACAACAACCCACGACTTCCAAGGCTCTCACATTTTTCCTTTATACTTTTGAGTAGTACCGCTTGCTGCAGTCTCGTCTGTTGACCGGAAACATCTCACATTTTCACATTTTTCCTTTTCTTTTTTCCAGACTCCTTTAGGTGAGAAAGCGTCAATCTAACACTACTCTTATTGAACTTTCAGTTGGCGCACATATCCCAGTCCGGTTTTGTGCGCATGTCCGCTATCGGGGCTTTCAGTTAATGGAGAGTTTACCATAATTTAAATGCAGAGGCAATATGCGTGCGCTATGACTGATACTAGAAAAATGAAGTACCAAAAAGCGCGAACACTCAGCGCTACTATACACTAGCTAGTTATCACAAAAACATTTCAGACTAAAAGCATACTAGTGATGTGTTTCAGCACAAGTGGCGAGCGAGCTGGTCTGACTGAAATTTAAATTTTGAATGCTAACCACTAATAGTATTCATTGGTTAGTTAATTTTTAAAGATTTATTTGTGCTATTCTTTAGCAACATACATTTTTTCTAGCCACCTTTCAAAAGTGATTCCGTTGAAAATACTCTATTGTGCCAGAGCTCCAGTAAATAACGCTTTCTCTAAGTGACTTGACAACAGTGAGATGACAGCTACGCGTTTTCTCAAGAATCAGCCTGAAATAGTAGCATAATAAAAGGTTTAAGTTCTGAATAAGTTCATACCTTAATCTACTGTTAATTTGTCAGTAATCTCCAAAATCAGAGCGTGACAGTCAGAGGGACAGACAGACAGGACAGGACGACTACAATAACTCTCTCGCACATGTGCGCTGAGGGTTAATAATTGCAAAATGCCTAAATTGCCTTTACAAAAGCTCTCCCCGTTGTACTGACCTTCGTTCCGGTTTGTGCTTTGCGGACTTCAATAAGGGTAAGTAATCACTAGGTATAATGTATACTTGTATAATATTTTTTTCCATTATTAGTTTCAGGCAAGGGTATTCCTGGATCATATTTATATTCTCTTTTAAACTATACCAGGAAAAACTACATTTACAGCAGCAGGTAAACTTTTGACTATCACTAACAAGGAACAATGGACTCATTTGTGGCTACAGAAAACAAAAATGGCTTTTCAGGAATGCAGTGTAGATATAGAGGATATGGACGAGTATACTCAGGTGTTTCGTTTTAACCTGCCAGATGGCCTGTCTCTGCGTTCAGTGAGTGTAGTCGATAATGTTACTAAGCTCAGATTTACTGTATCTCCTAAAGTTCCTACACTTCAAGAAGGAGACATTGCTGCTGCTTTTCGCCTAGCTGCTGAGAAAAAACGACCTGAATTCTTTTATATCAATTTTCCTTCTAACCATCCTTTACATTCATCCCGGTGGCTCAACGACTATCATCCAAAGTGGTTGTGAGGAACTTCACTTGGAGAACTCTTAGCTGATGTGGACTGGAACATAAAGTGTCTGCATATTGGGGCAAGGTCCAACGAAGACAAGACCACTTTCAAATCTTGGCCTAAATCCAGTAATTTAAAAGGATTAGCGACTCATCTTGATTTTCCAAGGAAGAATAATATGCTTAGTGGGTCTATCAAAATGTATTGTGATCACGCTAAAGTTAAAAAAACCAAAGACAAAATAATTTTCCAGAAGAACCAAAAATGAAGATTATCGATCAGTTGAGTGAGTCCTACTCAGCACACATTACTAAGCATCTACCTAGTGTAGCATATCATGATGAGCCAAAATTTCTCAAAATGCAAGAAGTAATCAAATTAATTCTTGCAATGGAATGGCTGTATAATGAGAAGAAAGTAAGAGTCAACCAAAATTGGATTCAATTTCACACAGAAAACATCTCGGAATGTAACTTTGATTGAGAGTTTTCCTGAGAGAGAGGAAGCTCCTCCAGAGATGGTCCCTACTCCTCCACCTGAGTTTGAACCACCAAGTACAGATGCTACAATCTGTACAGCAAATTCTGAAATGTACAATGCTCTAGTTAAAGATGGAGGAGTAAATCTTCGATACAGATACATCAATTTTGGTGGCTCTGAAGTCAGAATATTCACAGATGATGGTGGAATATTTCTTTATCAAAATTGCATAAAGTACAGTTCAATTATGCATACTCCTCTTGGTACCATAAAATCCCATATGTATGTAACACTTGACAATGAATTGTTCAAAAATGTAAAAAAGATTGTGGGTTCTATAACGAATTCATTTCTTCCAGAGGATAATGACGATATGATGACAATCCTACACCTGAACTACCAACTTTACAACTTCCTAAAACATCTTTAATGCTTCAGGTTCCAGTAGCTCCTGATATTGATGCAGCATTCTCAATTAAAGAGTTCAAAATGGCTAGCAAAGGCCAAAGTGAAAATTCAGAATCTTCACAAACTTGCAGTGACGGTACAAAGAGGGCATCTGACACCGCAGCTAAGTCAAATATACCCATTACTGAGAGTCTTACTTGTAAAGATTCTGAAGAAAAACATTCTCAAGAAAAAGAGGATTTATCTAATTATTGAGGCTTCTAAAGTTTTGCCACCCAAGGAAATTTAAACAAAATAAAAATACCATCCATGGAGGATGTGTTAGCAGAAACCGCAAAAATCGTGGAAGATAAAAATATATTTAGTCCACTTGAAGTATTGCTTGAAAATCTTGATGATTCATCAGCTGATTATAGTGCAGAAATTGAAGAATTAATTATGAACACTATGAAATCTTGTATCGTGTCCGTGCATGAGACAATAGTTGAAAAATCTATTCCTTATCCTGCCACAATCTCTGTGTCAGTTGATGAATTTTCTTTCAAAGAAGACATCAATTTATCTCTAAATGTATCAATTAGCCGTCATGTTCCATTCACTCTGCCTCATTTTGAAATCACGGGAACTTTGAAATGGGCATTGGAAGACCTGGATTTTATTTTCGCTCATTGTGATCCAAATGCCCCAATCCTTCTTCCTGTAATTCCTGGGTTGTATGTAGAGGTTATTCCTGGAGTTTCCTCGTGGGAAGAACTCCTGTCAGAGATGAGTACAATGATACCACGATTCTGGCAAGACCCATATACAGGTATGGGGATTCGATCAGACACGGGAGGAGTTTCAACCTCACAGATTCCAGTTTTACCAGTTCTTACTTGGTGTGCTGCATCTTTAGCTACACCATTTGCACTCTTAAAAAGCAATACACCGAAATTTGAACCATCTGACTCTCCACCAAAACTTAAGCCGCCAAAATGTAAGCCACCATCAGCTTCCACATCTCCATCTGAAACGAAAAATGTACAAAATGATGAATCTTCTACACCTGCAAATAAGCCTGCATTTCCTCACAATAATGAAAAGAAGGACAAAAAGAAGTACAGAGTCAAATAGAGGCAACAAATATGGATGAACTTGTGATATCTTCACATATTAAAGGTATTTTCAAGTTAGCTGCATGATAACCCGTTCACATGCCTTTTATTTTATAAAGTGCTCTATATAATTTTGAATGACTTTATATACAAAATAATTGAGTTAGGTTAATAATTATCTATTGATTTATTTCTTGTGTTGTAAGAAACTATAATATTCTACAATTTAGGTATAATTAAATCAGTCAATAAAAAAGAAAGAGCTGCTGTGACTGAAAGATTCAAGAAATCTTGGAAAGGACATCCTCCAGAAATTATCGCCATTTTCAAGATCAAAGATTCAGAGCTTAGAAGGAAGTGAATAAAATATGGCAAAACCAAAAAAACTAGAGACTACTGAAGAATACTATCATGATATCCTGTGCGACATTGCTTGTGATAAAAAGCTCTGCAATTGGAAAAATTGTGATGTATGTATCACTCTCAGCCGGTTTTAATGGTCAGTCCTGTGAAAGGCACAGAAGCTTCACAAAATTTGAGAAGTATTTCATTCTTGATGGTTACTCTTCATCTTCTGATAAGCATACTGAGGAAAATAAATATGGATGCAAAGTGATGCTTCTCTGTGACGTTATACTGGGGCGTAAATACAACATACAAACTCATATTACAACTGCTCGAATACCAGATGGTTATTACAGCATGTCTGCCATCACTGAGGATGATCTCCAATCTCCTATAATTATCCTTCCTAAATATGAAGCTATATTGCCCAGATTTATTATTGTATATAAACACTCCCATTAAAAGAAACAAGCAATAAAATTTTATTAGTTGTACATTTTATTTTTATGTATCAGTTGCCTCACACAATCCAGTTTTGTACCAGTGCACATCATATAATATTCTTATACTTGTCATTTCACCTGTCAGTTACTCCTTATTGTACATATTTGTAAAATAAAAAACGTTTTCTGTAGAAACGTATATACAAATATTCATAATAGCTGCATTAATTAATAGTTTTTTGGCAATATTTTGTATGTAGCTATTAGTTTAAAATTTAGCTTAATGTTTCCATTCTTGCAGAAGTTCTTCATCGAGTTAAATTTAAAACTAATTATGCAGTGAAATAATACCGATAATTACTATTTATTCAGTTTAGAATAACCGAATCATGAATAAAACTACTCACATAAAGGTCAAATATTTACTACTGGTTAGTAGAGGAGTAGGTGTATGTGTGTATATGAGTGAATGAGTGGGTAGGTGGTAGTAGTAATTAGACACTTCTATTCCTTATTTGAACTAACAATATTTACAACTGGTTAATAAGTATATAAATATATAATACAAAGTATTAAAAATTTGAGTTAATTAAAAAATATGCAAGGATAGTATGCAATTAGCTAGCTCAGTGAAGAAGAAAATAAAACAGCATTTCTGATATATTTAATTAATCTATTACAAACTACCACAAGCAAGATGACTTTTAAATGTTACTTTTTTAATCCTATTATCCAAGATTTCATTTATTTTAATTCTTTTTAACTATTATTTATTTATTATTCATGGCTTATTTGTACGAGTAATAGCACGGTAACCGTGCTATTACTCGTTGATAGTAGGCCAGCTTTTTAAAAATCATTTACGCTTGTAGTTACACTGTATCGTTCACTTACTATCTAGATTTTACCCATACATTTTTGAATGGGTAATTTATGTGCCATACTATTAATCTATTTATTTTTATTTATTTTTATTTACCTATGTACTTCTCACTCACTTCATTTAAAAAAAATTTATTCAGTTTTTAACCTATTTATTTATTTATTAATTTATTTATTCATTATTTATTCATTTATTTAAATAAATAAATAAATAAATTTATTTATTATGAGCTTGCTTGCCGGAGTCATTTTATCACCTTCTTCTGTGATAGCTATTTACATATTTTTTCAATACCATCTCATTTTCTTTCTTTATTCATCTAGTTTCTTACAATTTTCATCACTTATACTTATACTCTCTTAATGAGTGTGTTGATCATGAAGATTATGTGAGTAACATCATTATAAGGTCATGGTGAAGCTGATTTTATTGATGATTGGTAGTTCTGCAGCTTTCACTATTGAAGAAAAGTGGCTTCATGTTTGGAGAAAGACATGACTTGATTAATGCCATGTATGTAGAATGGCACGTACATCCCAAGTACTCTCTAACTCCAATCACAACAGGTACCACACTGATTGAGCCCCCTTCAGTCACCGATACCATATCCTCTGGATTGCCTATACATAACTGTCACTACATATACTGGATGGTCTTCTAAAAGTTTGTGGCCATATATATGAAGCCAATTGTAAATGGCTTAACCTAACTCAATGCTTTACTAGCACTCACTGGATCACCTACACAATTGCTGGTGACATACCCACTGAGCCTACACAAGTCACTGGTGCTGCATTTGCTGGGCATACCTAAATTACTGGTGCAAACCCACTGAATTGCCTTCTCAAGTCATTATGCTCTCAGCATCAACCTGCACAACAACAACAACAACAACATAACAAAACATAACCAAAAAAAAAAGAAAAGAAAAAGAACAACAAAACACGTATCCATGTTATACATACCTATGTAACTATGTATATACACACAGTTTCATGTTATGACTCTACTCTAACTCCAGGTGTTGACCTCACTTCTTTCATAGTCCTATAAAGCAGTAACAACTTATTTTGGGTTGGTGAATCAATTATAAATTGGCATGGCTGCAGCTGTCTTTTTACCTCGTCAATAATACTAACATTTTGTGATGATTCTCTTTACCACACACTAGACATGCTGAATCAATTCATTCATTATGTTTACTAATATCTACTTGTATATCTTTATGTTAGTTTATGTGGTCAGATGAGGAGGGAAGGACCAAATCTGCTAGGCAAATTTGGAATTGACCAAATCCATTAGAATCAAAATCTGATGTGACGCAGGCCATTTGTTTTGTTATACAAATACTATGAATAGCATAGGAAGTATTTAAAATACAAATATTTTACCTTTGAAATCTGCCTTCAGACAGCAGGTACAATACAAATAAAAGTGTGTAGGCTAGTGAATGAGTCAGCAGTTAAATCAGGTACACACACGTCCTAATATATTCCAGCTTTTGTATTTAAATGGAGAGTTCATTTACTCTACATGTACATCACTTATTGTAACCTCCTTCCTATGGAAATAGTTGCCTTAAACCCTGCAGGTAGTTGTGCACAACATCGCAAAAACACCACTGTGAATATATTTAGATCAGGTGCGACTTCATGGGAAACGTTATTTAAAAGGAGAATTCATTTACTCCGCTTCTCACACATAATATATATAGCAGTTACTGTAACCTCCTTCCTATGGAAATTGTTGCCTTAAACCCTGCAGGTAGTTGTGCACAACATCGCAAAAACACCACTGTGAATATATTTAGATCAGGTGCGACTTCATGGGAAACATTATTTAAAAGGAGAATTCATTTACTCCGCTTCTCACACATAATATATATAGCAGTTACTGTAACCTCCTTCCTATGGAAATTGTTGCCTTAAACCCTGCAGGTAGTTGTGCACAACATTGCAAAATCACCTCTGTAAAATAAAAATAAAAATTTCCCATGAAATCTGCCTTTAGACAGCAGGTAGAATACAAAGAAAAGTGTGTTCATGGATTCATTTTGTCCACTTACTGCTATATGTGGGACCTCACCCATATGAAATACTTGTTCTCCATGTTGAACAGGGAACTCACAAACAACATTACATGTAACAGCCACCTCCCATACACACATACAACAGCATTTTTCTAGAACTTTCTTTTTGACTATGTGGCCTTCATGTGTGGAGAGTTCTCATTGATCATTCTTTTTATGTTTCGCCAGTGGGTGGTGGGGCTTAAATCCCATCGTGCTTAGTGAACCTGGTCTGAAAGTAATAGATCGCCTCCATCATCTCTGTACTTACACTTAGGAATTGACCTGGTGGTAACCTACCTAATCCGAGGGCAGGAATATCACCCATAACTGGCCCTCACCTATTTTGTCCCACATTCTGCATTTCAGAAAACATGAGATAATTCAAATTCCATTTCATTCTTTCTGCTTCACTTTGATACCCAACATGAAATTTCTGCACCGCTTTAATGACAAAATTATAATGGGGACAAGAAATGTAGACTATTAAGCTATTGGTTAAACACCAAAATTATTCAAAACTGTTAGTATCGCCATACACAATGTATGTGTATTGTGAAAGTGGTTTAATTTTTGTTTCAAAATGCACAACCACAAAATCACAATTTACCATGGAACCGAGAAACACTCGCATATCATTCGACTGACTCTCTAGTTCATGTATTATACTATTTCATTATTATATTCTCTTTCTCTATATGCGTATTTATCCTAGACACTCACAGTACATTTGCTGTGCTTTACATATATAGCTAGAATAATTAGAATGTTTTGAAATTGAAGGCATTATTATGATATGCTACAGTTAGTTCATGATAATGATCTGATAGCTAATCACAACATGCTCAGGTAATTCTTGGTATCATTTGTAAGATACAATAGAGTTGCATCAATAGCAGCATGAAAATTTTATTTTACACTAACTGAAGAGACGTTGAAGGAGGAACCAGCAAAGGAGAATCATCCAAATATGTGCAACAATAATAGAACAGTCTTTATTATAACTCAGCCCATCTAGCTCTGCTTTATCCCAGAAACACAACACGATAGCATCACCCATGCATAAAGTTTGTAATAGTTAAAGCCCATTCTGAGGACATTATAGCCCAAAATAGTCAGAGTCCAGAGGGCCAACAGAACACAAGGATCAATTTGAGGCCATAATATCAAGTCAACGGGCTTTAACTATTTTATTACCTATCCAACTACAAGGTTCGTCGAAGCCAAGCTAATCAGAATTTAAACTGTATTAACGAAGAAATGGCTACTTTTCTATACAGCTTCTACTAGGAGTGTGTGAGTTTATTAATTTCTACCAGCACCAATAGAGACTGAATGGAACAGCTAACTGACATTGAGTCCTGGCAATAGTAGCTGACATTAATTAACTCCAGCTTCTTTTACCTAATAGTAAGTAATTCTATTATTCAAAATACAAACTCAGTGAAATCTTATTTCAGACCATAATTTAAGACTTCTTTTGTTTTGAATTACAAGTCCACATATAAGCAAAGGAAAATTAATAAAAATGTAGTATTCACTAATCTGGGAGGCGTCTGTCGCCACTTGTGATGTTAGGCATTATTTACTTACTATCAGTAGACTTAGAGTACTCTGCTACTCATGACAAATAAATAAACATGCTTTAACACATCAAAGGTCAAAGGTTAGCCATTTTAAATTATCATTTTGGAGAATGGAGGCTTTATTTTGGACGTAGAAAGTGTAAAGTATTACTAGTTAAATATCGTACACACACAAGCATTGTTAGTTATCAGAATTACTGCATTCACAAATGCTAAACAATGGATTAGTTTGTGGAGATGTTGCAAAGCTACCTGATCTGATTCCATGGTGACTTCCTCTCATAAAAGTTTTATTTGGATGATATTCATTACATACAAGATTACAAAAAGAATATTCACAGAGGTGTTTGCAATGACTGCACTACTACGCACTACTACCTGATGTTATGAATATTGTTAGTTTATATAAGGAATACAAGTGTGTAATTGCTCCCATCTCTTACCCACTCTGCTCATTCACGCACCTACCTACACACTTACTACAAAGAAATATAGCTAAAGCTAAAAAAATGTAGGTATTATAAAAGTTAGTATACTATTCTAAAGATTTCAATTGATGAATGCTTAACAATAGGAGTATATAAAATTGCAACTAGACGTGAATCACATTTGCCATGATGGTAAGAGTGTGGATTGTGCGTTCGTAGAAGAACTATATTGACAGAAAGATGAATTCCCAATTCTTCTGTTGCTAAAATACAGGTGCACTGTCCTATCTTCAGATATTTAGTTCACCAAAGTTTCCAAGGCTTTATATACCCTTGAGACATATTTTTATTAATCCATATAGTAATTGGCAACATATCATAATAATTATGTAAAGGAAAGCTTCAAGTTCAACAGTGGTTTTTAGCTGTTGGTTGACAGTCTTACATATTACTTGGGGACTCGTGCCATTATTGAAAAGGAAGTTGACATAACTTAGAAGATTGATTATTTCTCTATTATTAAATATAAAAATTTTTTTTTTTTTACAATGACCATGATTGTGATTTGCTTTAAAAATGTAACCTTTTACTCAACGAACATTTTGGAGAAAAAGAAAATATGTTAGTACGAAAGTAGATTGCGATTAGTTACTACATAGAAATTTTGAATTTGATCTACATGAAGTTTATGTTCTTGCTCCTATCCATGTAGTTATTAAAGATGCCATTTTTCATCTGTTATATTTTGTGAAGTCCAAATATATAACGGTTGACTACCAAATAAATAAATTGAATATTTTAACTTAAATTAGTAGTAGATATAGTTTGGTATTTAGGCCACAAACCGATGTTTAGACTCTGATGAGTCTTCATCAGTGATGTGATATTCAAAAGAATTCTTTTCCCTTTAGGCTTTTCTTCGCTTGTGTGTCCTTTTCTTTTTGAGGGTAAACATTTTTTTTTCTTGGTCTTTATTCGCTAAAATTAGTGAGAACTTAATAATAATAAAAATAAAATAAAAAAATGAAAGAGCCCCATAGTGATAATAACAACAACAATAATATAATAGCAACAACAATAACAAAAAAACCACAACAAAACAACAACAACAATAACAAAACAACAACAACAAAACAGCAAAAACCTAATAATAATAATAATAATTATTATTAGTAATTATAATATAGATGCAAATAATAGGGAAACAAGAATAATTAAGAGATAGGTGAATTTGCAATGAAATTGAGAATTAGAAAAATTTAACATTTAAACACACTTAGCTAAACATAAGACAGAACAAAGAGTAAAAAGAAATTGATAAAAAACAATTTCTGGTGGTATTTGCCAAGGAAAACTTAGGGATGTAAGGAAGTGAAGCAGTTGGCAACACATTTGCAAATTTGGTCATAGTTATTTTGTTTTTTGGTCTTACATCCAAAGAATAGGGTTTGATGGAACAAGTTATAATGAAATGAAATCATTTATTTACCTTCTGAAATTTCAGAAAAGTCATAACAAATACATTGTAGTCTTCACATGATGTTGCTGCTGCTTTACCTGAATTACCTCTTTTAATTGTTATCAGCTTTAATTTTCTCAGTGAGATATAATATAGAATTTTATTTGGTTCCAGCCTCCATACTTTTTGGAAAAATCAAAGCAAACAGATATAATAGTAGAGCACCTGTGACAGCTACTATGAATAGCATAGAGTAAGCTTTGTTATATCATAGAAAGCCAGATCTTATTGGTGCGGCCATTATAACCACACCCACTCATTTGTTCACGTAATGAGTTTTATTAATAGAAAAGACAATACAGTGGTTTTTCTATCAAATGAACCAAAGAGTTAAGTCTATGCTCTGCATATCTAATAAATTCAAATGCCACTGTAATCACACCAAACAATTCAGTACAAGTCATATTTTATTATATTACAAAGCAAACGACCTTTATAACAATCAGTAGGTTCATTCAAATAAATAGTGTTAAATTATAGTTATAGCTATTATGTAGACTGTATTATATCAGAACCCAACATACTCTCAAATGCCTGGCTTTTGTGGCAGTCATAATTTTATTTTTCTCAAATATGTGTGGCAAATAACTGAATGGGAAGACTCCTGTTGCAGACCAACATTGCTGGAAGGATTTCTGAACTACGTTTTTTTTCTTCCAAAAGATCACTTTGGGATAGTAAACGAAGGATCAAGCTGGTCTGGAATTTCCTAAAAATCTTCCCAAAGGTTCGATACTAGTGATGTGCTTGAGCACAAATGGCGAGCGAGCCTCTTGTTATCTTGCTTAAAATTACACTATGGTTATTAGATGAATTTTGCCTGCTTTTTTTATAACATATGATGACAATAATGGATTCTTAGTAGTTAAACATTAATTACAGCAAATATACACAGAAATGCTTCCTTACCTTACTATCCTGAGTAGTGATAAGTCTGTAGTATCAAATTTAAGCCATTCTGACTACTTCTATTACCAGTAACTCTTGAACAAGCCCTCAGTTACACACAAAAAAAAAAGCCAGAGTTACTTTAGTTAACAAATATGGAATTACTACTTTATCTTAGCTTCGCCCGAGTAGTGGTAGCTTCTTTAGAAGCCATTCTGACTACCAGTGGCCTTTGACAACTAACAAGCGGAACCTAGAAGCTCCAAAAAACGGTGAGTCTTTAAAATATGCATATATGGAAAAGGGGATTCAATGCCATAGTAACCACTCCCCACAACTGTCTGAATTGAAAAACAACAACAAAAAACAAGAAACTTTTTCTTTGTGGTATTCATAATAGTAGCTGTAACCCATAATACTTTCACACAACCGGACATACCTACACAAGACTTACCTTCGTGGTTAGTCTAGTGGACAATGAATAATCAAGTAAATACTGTTGCGTAGGGCTTATAGCTATGACAAATAGCGCATTAACTTACCACCGCCACTAACTCACATAGAAATGGTACTCAAGCAAGATTTTGAGTTCAAATTGCACCGCAAAGAACTCAAAGCGGTAAACAATTCAATTTCTAGTATGATACGGGTAATGATTGCTAAACCAGAGGATTCGGTTTAGTGAAGTTTGGGACGGGTCGAACACCGAGCTAACACTTAAATATGCGAGGTCAAAGTACAAATGACATATATACTTCACCACATATATATAAACTAGTGGTGTGCTTGAGCACAAATATTGAGCGAGCCTGCCTAGGTTACATAAAATACAGTATTGTTACATAATATAGTTGGCGAGCGAGCGTAGCGAGCGAGACACTTACAGGGGTAACACAATTGAAAATCGGGGATGTTTGTTTATTTATTTATTTGTATATATGTATGGACGTATGTATGTCAATTTGTACTTTGACCCTCGCGTTTTTGTGTTAGTTATGTGGTCGACCCCGTCCCAAATTGCACTAAACAGAATCCTCTGGTTTATCGATCAGTACCCGTATCACCCTAGAAATTGAATTGTTTACCGTTTTGAATTCTTTTGCGGGTGCAGTTAAAACTTGAAAACTTAAGGGACTTCCATTTCTATTCGAGTTAGTGGCGGTGGTAAGTCAATGCGCTCTTTGTCATGGTTATAAGCCGTGCGCAACTGTATTTACTTGAAAATACATTGTCCATTATACTGCGAAGGTAAGTCTGTGTTGGTGCATGTCCAGTTGTGTCAAAGCATTGTGTGTTACAATTCAAGCAGTTGCAGAGAGTTGTTACTATGGCACTGAAATCCCTTTACCCTGTATGCTAAATTTAAAAACTGGACCTTATTTTCAGTAGCTTCAGTGTTAGAAGTCAAAATCATTCATATAAAAATAGTATAGTCTTTAGGCTCGCTCGCCATTTGTGCTCAAGCACATCACTAGTTTAACTTAGTTCATGCAAAAAGTATTTAGTAATGACCATTAATATTACATAGTTGCCAACTGTCCCAAAAGCTGTGGGACAGTCCCGGATTTATCACTTAGCTACTGTCCTACAACGGAATTGTACTCTTTCCATTGGTTGTCCCGGAAATAATAAACTTTGTTATCTGTTTACTATGCATAACTACTGAATGCTTCCACTGTTCTAAAAATTTGAAATGTTTTTTATTCTAGAATGGCTTTCTTCCATGAATATATCGATTCAATCTGAAGAAAAGTGACTGTGCAGACTTTGCCGACCACTACCTATTGTCGCCTGTTTCAGAAAATATATACTTTTAAACTATCATGTTATTATTGCTTCCTTATAATTGTTGTGTTTTTGGGTGTGGTCTGGGGCGTGGCTTAATGTCCCTGAACTATAATTAAAAAAAAAGTTAGCAACTATGATATTACCAATCAAATACAGAATTACTCTATTACCCTGAATAGTGATAACTTCTGTGGTATCCAATTTAAGCCATTTTGACTGCCTCAATTACCAGTATCTGGTGAACAAGCTCGCAGCTCTAAAAAAAACATAGCCAGAGTTATTTTTGTAATTTTAGCTAACAAATATGGAACTACATACTTACTTCAACTTCTCCCAAGTAATGGTGGCTTCCTCCGTTTTAATATTTAGCCACTCTGGCTACCAGTGACACTTGACAACTAACAACGGCATTGAGCAGCCCCCCAAAAACGATGAGGTTTTGAAATTACGTTTGGTAAAGTGTTTCAAAGCCGTAGCAACCGTTCGCAGTAACATTTTGGGACTTGAAAAACAAGCGTTTCGCTGGAATTATCTCACAATTTGGAGCCCAACTTTCAAGTAAGACTTTCTTAATGCTGTAGTATCAGAAAAAACAGGGGTCAAGCCTAAAAAGCCGTGTTTTTAGGAAAAAAAATCCTGCCGCGCCATGGGGCATACGTACAGTCCATACTGTATATATATCGAACATATACCCGATTTTGCATTGTTCACCCTTAATAGTATCTCGCTCGCTCGCCAATTAGCTACCTAAAGTACGGCGTAAGTTGCCCTCTTGGGAAAAATCGCGGTTCAATTGGAATCGCACGGGGGAAAGTGAAATAGCGCGTAACTAATTGAAATAGCGTGCACAGTAAATGGCGAGCGAGCGAGACACTCTCAGGGACGAGCTCAGGGGTGAGCTCAGGGGTGAGCTCAGGGGTAACACAACTGAAAATCGGGGATGTTTGTTTGTTCATATATTTGGAAGTACTTATGTCATTTTGTAATCTGACCCTCTCGTATTTTCGAGTTAGTTCAGCGTTCGACCCAGTCCCCAACATCACTAAAAAGTATCTAGGGTGATATTACCCATATCACCCTAGAAATTGAATTGTTTACCGCTTTGAATTCTTGTGCGGGTGCTGTTTAAACTCAGAAACTTACTGGAGTTCTATTTCTATTCGAGTTATTGGTGGTGGTAAGTTAATACGCTATTTGTCACACTTATAAGCCCTACGCAACAGTATTTACTTGAAAATTTATTGTCCACTAGACAATGAATTTGTTTCAATTCAAACAGTTGCTGGGAAAGGTTAGTATGGTATTGAATGTCTTTACCGTATAATACGTAATTTAAAAACTCGATTTTTTTAGTAGCTTGAATATTAGAAGTTAAAACCAAACGTTTATAGTGTAGTATTAGAAGTTAAAACCAAACGTTTAACAATAGTGTAAGTACTAGGCTCGCTAGCCATTAGTGGAAACTAAGTGAAGTACAGCGGTAGCTAAGTGAAATAGTACGGGTAAGTGCGCACGCGTGCAGAGTTAACCTTGGAAGCGTACAGTTCGAGTAGTTTATAGTTACATACAATGTTCTTTACCACAAAATCTCTACCCGTATTAGACGGAATGTTTTTCAACAAATTAGGAGAAGCCCTGCGTAGCCGGCAGAAGCTAATGCAATTGACTCTTTAAAAAGCTGGCCAACTATTAGCGAGTTATAGCACGGGTAACCGGTGTTATTAGGGATCAATAGAAGGTTTACCCGTGCTATTAAGAAGTCACTTCGAAGGCTCGATTTCGACCGCCCGAGTTCAACGAGTTCCCGCAAGAGTAAAAAATAATAGACACGCCCCTTTTTGTATTGGTGCGGCCACGGCCGCTCGGGCCGCACCCGTTCCGACGCCCCTCAATGAATTTCATTGTCTATTTATTATATAAAGAGATTGTAAAAGCAAGGTCATATGCTGCACTCAGTAGTTAAGTAAATTATAATGGACGAAGAGAGACAATTGCTTCTAGAAAGTCTACTGAGTAACAAAGATGTTGTAGAGGCTTTGGCCAAGATAAACCAAACATGTTTTTGTGTAGAGCTCTTCCGAAGGCATGTAATATCCAAGAATGTGAAAGATACCTTCAATTTACTGGATCACGAGCACATAGAAGGATGGTTACAGGTCAGATATTTGTTAAAATTTGTAACTCGAAGTATGAAAAATAGTGCTAATTTGTGGGGGGAATTTCTGACATGTCTAAAAGACTTGAATGCAATGGAACTTTATTGCTATTTGAAATTTCATACTTCAACACATAAAAGTGATAATATCATGAATTATCATTTAAATGCTCATAATCTACCAGTATTAATGGAAGTATTGGTTAGTATAAAACATAAATGGAAAGTACTGTGTACCGACTTAGGGTTACAAAATGTGGACAAGTATGGAGATCCTTTGTACAGAAATAATGTCAGCCTTATCAATGTACTTGAGGGTTGGATCTCAAAACCTCTAAATGTTCCTACAGTTGGCAAGCTGCAAGATGTTTTAAAAAAATTGAATTTGGTCAAGTTAGCAGACAACCTTGAGACAAAATTTGCAGAATTAAGGAAAACTCAGCGTACTTCTAATGGAGTTGGGTCAAGTGAAGAAATTGAAATAATAAATGACAGTGTAGATACTGTAATGGCTGATGGTAAATTCACACTTTTGGGTGTTTTCTGCAGCTATGCCGCATCAGTTAGCTATCAGTGGTTAAGAAATGGCCAGATTTTGTCAAACAGTTTATCTCACTCGGGTGTCAAAGACAGTGTTCTTGTTCTTCAACACACAGATCCAGAAATAGAAGGGTATTATAAGTGTATTATTACCCACAATGGTAAAACTCTATCCAGTAATGAAGTGAAGGTGTCTGTCATGTATTCTCCATTTAAAAAACATATTATGAGCCGTTATGCTAAGTTAAGAGAAGTTGAGGCTGGCTCTTTTTTAACAAACACTCAAAGATATATCGATATAAATTTACAAGAATGTAATTACTGCAGTGAATTTCAAGCTGAAAAACGATCACAACCTGAAGAGGATACAGATTTTGAGAAAGTGGTTAAATATAATGAAGTGTTTAACAATTACAAAGAGGGAGATCTAATATTTGTTAAAGGTAGACCAGGCAGTGGAAAGACCACATTAATGAAAAAAATAACTAAAGATTGGGCAGCTGGTATAGCTTTGAGAGATTCAAAGGTAGTGTTTTATATTTCTCTTCGAAATTGTAAAGTGAGTAAGTCTAAAAAACTTTCTGATTTGCTCCGTTGCTGTTATAGTTTTAATGCTGAAGAAATAGGCAAGACAGTTGAAGAAATAAAAAAATGTGATGGTAAAGGGTTTTGCTTTATTTTTGATGGGCTAAATGAGATTTGTTTGGACAAATCTTCTTGCATTTTTAACATTATTAATAAATGCTACCTCTGTTCTGCTGAAGTAATAGTATCGTCACGTCCAGAAGGCTTTCCTATAGTCCAATGTAACATATCCAGAATAATCGAGACAGCAGGATTTACTAAAGAATCCCTATTTACATTCATTGACACATATTGTGACGCAAACGCAGGTAAAGAAGTAAAGAAATATTTTGAATCATTAATAAAAATACCCAGAATGTATTATCTACCATTTAATGCCTGTGCCATTTGTTACATATACAAGTTTTCCAATGGCAGGCAAGAAATTACTGAAACAAATTTGTACAAAACAGCAATAACCCTGATTTTTAAGCATAATCTAAAATGTTGCGGTAAAAAGTATACGTTTCATTCATTTGACGATTTGAAAGAAGTTCTAAACTTTAAAAGTTTATGTAAAATGGCATATTGTATGCTAACTACTCAAACAGATAATGTAAATTTTGAACAGCTAAGGAAATGGAATATTATACTATCTGAAAATGATGATATAGATTTTCGGTCATTGGAAATATTAGAAGTAAAAAATGCTGACTTACAAGATGAAGAAACACTATCCTTCATTCATTCAAACTTTCAAGAATTTCTTGCAGCAGTTTACATAGTAAATCTTTCCCCAGAAGAGAAGTTAAAGGAGTTGGAGAAAGAATTTAAAAGGCAGGCAGATCACATGGAAAATATATGTGATTTTAAAAAAGAAAACCAAAAAGATTTCAGTTATAATCGTTATATGCCCACAAAAGTATGGATTTTCTTTTGTGGGCTAGAAACTTTTAAGTTTAATGGTGATTTTAAACATTTTAGTAACATTATATGGTTTTCAAAATCAAGTACGTTTGAGTTTGCATTTGAAACCTTGCAAGTTGAAGTATGCCACGAAATTATAAGTACACTCAATAAAGACTATACCTTTGATGAAGATAATGAGGGGATTTCATTTAACAATGAAACATATATTCTGGTGCCAACGGATTCAGAAAACAATCTAGATTCATATTTTCAGAACATAAGCGATGATATTTTATTAAAAATGAAAAAGCTATGTACAAAAGAATTCCAAGACTCCAGGGCAATACCTAATTTTACTTCAAAGTTACAAAATTGTACCAGCTTAGAAATACTGGACTTAAAACTTGTTCATTTAAGTTGTGATGCATCTAATCTTATTGCAGAAAAGATAAAATCTCTAACTAATCTGAAAAGATTAACTCTACATTGCAAGCCTGGTGAAGGAGATGGTATTCCTTTGCTCCTTGATAGACTGCAAAATCTTGGTACTGTTATTCATTTCACATTTGAAGAGCTTGATAAAAACTTTGTAAGCGAAGTCAGCAATATGTTTAATCAGTTTGGTTCCTCTCAAATTTCAGTTTTGCAATTATCAAGGTGTGCATTTAATTCACATTTATCTGAAAGATTTGCACATGGAGTGAGCCAACTTGTATGTTTACAAACTCTCAATTTATCTCATAACAACATTATTGCTAGTGAAATATCTCATATTGCTACCGCCATGCAACACCTCAGAAATCTAGAGAGGCTTGATTTATCACACAATCATATAAATGCTGGAGGAGCACAACATTTATCTTCAGCATTTGAGCATCTTAAAAAATTAAAACACTTGAGTCTATCCGACAACAACATAGGCCCTAGTGGTGTCGACTATTTAGCAATGAAAATATGTTATCTGATTAACCTAATTTCCATAGATATATCCAATAATTGCATTAGTATGTCAGCAGCTAAAAACATAGCTATGGAATTACTGAGATGCAGAAAATTGAAGAAGGCTAACATTGGCCTAAAAGCAGCCACATTGAATGGAGTGAAATATGATAAATTAGAAGCTTTAAATAATCAATTTGGATGGAATAGAAGAAATGGATCAGCTTATGTTAAGCCAAAAACACGGAATTCAGCTCTTTTTATAATTTTGGTACTATTTGTTCTACCTTTTATTTTATCATGTTTGCATATTTTAATGTAAGTGATTTTTTTCAATTTTAATTTATTCAAACTATTTATTCTTCATTTTAGTACATAAATGACTTGAACATAATTATCAATTAATATCTAGTAAGTGTGGTACTATTATATTATTCCTGTTACATTGTATATTCATTGTTCCTGTAGATAACAGAATTTTCATTTATATTATTTTACCTTCATGTATTCCTTGTTTCGCTTTCTTTTAAAAATCAGTTACATTAATTATAGCAAAAATTTTAATCAATTCAAATGTATTGTGTATATATATATAATCTTTATTATGCTGTGATTTGCAATGCAAGTTGATTTGATTAAAAGTTTGCACCCTAAATTTATCTTGGTTTGAGTTATAACAAAGCTGACTGGTAATGAACTGATCAATATCATCACTAAGAATGAGAGATAGAGTCTCATATTTTTTGGAGAGTCATAAGTAGCCCTAAATTTGAAGTGATTGAAGGAGAATGGGTAAAGGTTGAAAGTTATCTGTCATTTTTTAATCTTACTGTATAATCCCTTTTGCATTACGTTTATGATGTACCTAGACTTGAGTTGAGGAACAATAGAGTACGGCTGTTTACTACAGTAGCTCAGTTTTTAGCATTTGTGGGAAGTTGTCTTTAGTGTGCAAGAGCCATGCCTAGCTACCCTCATCAACTTTATTTTTGTTCTCTAACTAGTGGTGTGCTTGAGCACAAATGGCGAGCGAGCCTAAAGACTATACTATTTTTATTGACTTTTAACACTGAAGCTACTGAAAATAAGGTCCATTTTTAAAATTTAGCATACAGGGTAAAGGGATTTCAGTGCCATAGTAACAACTCTCTGCAACTGCTTGAATTGAAGGAAAAAACAACAACAACAGAACAATACACGTTATTTAAAAGTTTTCTTTGTGATATTCTTTAGCTAAGTAATGGTTGTAACACACAATGCTTTGACACAACTGGACATGCACCTACACAGACTTACCTTCGCAGTAGTCTAGTGGACAATGTATTTTCAGGTAAATACTGTTGCACACGGCTTATAACCATGACAAAGAGCGCATTGACTTACCACCGCCACTAACTCGAATAGAAATGGAAGTCCCTTAAGTTTTCAAGTTGTAACTGCACCCGCAAAAGAATTCAAAACGGTAAACAATTCAATTTCTAGGGTGATGACGGGTACTGATCGATCACCAGAGGACTCTGTTTAGTGCAATTTGGGACGGGGTCGACAACCGAACTAACACAAAAACGCGAGGGTCAAAGTACAAAATGACATACATACGTCCATACATATATACAAATAAACTAGTGGTGTGCTTGAGCACAAATGGCGAGCGAGCCTGATAGTTAGGTAACATAAAAGTATTGTTACTATGTTTTAGCTTAGTTCATGCAAACACTATAATAGCAGTTATGACATTTTATTTCAGCAAACAAGTACAAAATCACTCTCTTACCTGATTAATGATAACTTTTGTAGTATCAAACATCTGCCATTCTGATAATCTCAATCACCAGTATCTCTTGAACAAGCTTTCAGCTACGATAAAAAATAAACCAGTGTTATTATTTGTAATTTTAGCCAACGAATATGGAATTACTACTTACCTCATTCTTGAGTATTGATAACTTCTGTAGTATCATTGAAGTTACTTTGGCCATCTGAATTACCTTGAATTCTTGACAACAAGCTCCTCACCTACAAAAACAAAGACAATCAATTTTAGCACACAAATACAAATTACTTTCTTACCTCATTTTCTTGAGCAGTGGTAACTTTTGTAGTACCAAATTTGAGTCCTTCTGACTATTTGAATTTACCAGTCACTGTTGACAACAAGCTCTTAGCTATAAAAAAGAAAGGCCAGAGTTATTTTGCATATTTAGCTAACAAATATGGAATTGTGTACTTACCTCGGCATCCCTCGAGTAGTAGTAGCTTCCTTAGCATTAATACTTTATGTGCTTACATACGCTTTTCAGAAGTAATGATAGCTCTCTTAGTACTGACTACAGGTGGCTCTTGACAACTAGTAACAAGCCGCACTTAGCCGGAAAAAAGGCGAAGTTTTGAATTTAAATCTGGTAAAGGATCTTCAATGTCATAGTAACCGACCGAATCAACTTTTTGTTTCTTGAAAAGCAAGCGTTTTCGCAGGAATTTTCTCACACTTTGGAGCTTAAGTATAAAGTAAGGCTTGCTTAATGCTGTAGTTTCAGAATAAACTGGGGTCAAGCCTAAAAAGCCGTGTTTTTAGGAGAAAAAAGTTTCACGCGCGCGCGTTTAAAGAGCATACGTACCATCCATACATACATACATATATATATATAACATATACCCGATTTTGCATTATCCACCCCTAATACTGTCTCGCTCGCTTCGCTCGCTCGCCAAATAAATAAATAAATAAATAAACATCCCCGATTTTCGATTGTGTTACCCCTGTAAGTGTCTCGCTCGCTACGCTCGCTCGCCAATTATAGGATAAGAAAATGAATGATTACAAAACGAGGGAATGACAATGATGATTCTTTACCAAAAAATAATACAAGTAATTGAATACATATAGCTAACTATAATAACACCAGAAATCTTTGATGAACGTAAAAGCAATACTGACCTAAGTGGAGTAGTATACAGAATCCCTTGCAGCCAATACAATTGCTTCTACATTGTGAAATGGGTAAGAACACATCTACCAGGATAAAAGAACATTAACATGCTATCAGAAGAGGCAAGTGAACAATGACTAGTCTCGAGGGCCAGACCCGCATGCCCTTCCCTCTGCTCGGGGAAAAAAAGAGGCGGTTCTGGCGGAATGCAATCAATGAAGAATCCACGTGACCTGAGTCGTAAAGAATTTATTTTGCTGCCTAATGTTGCGGTTAAATTTTTAAAAATTTGAGTCATTCTGACTATTTGAATTTACCAGTCACTGTTGACAACAAGCTCTTCGCTGAGTTACCAATAACAGAATTACCTGAATAAACTTAGAAAGCAGTGGCAAAGAAGAGCAGCTTGACAAAGACTTCACAATTGTTTCAAGAAGAGAGTAGCTATAAACGTTCTGGTTGAAGCAGAGTTGCTACTTCTGGTTGTTATTCAAATCGTTTACATCTGAATTTTATCAAGCCAATTTTTTTAAATTTAACCCCAACTGCCGCCTGTGGTGGTAGCTTTAGCTTGATCTGCGGGAATATCTATATCCGAGAGAGAAACGAAAGCATCCTTCCCTGTACGAAGGAAAGGGTTGTCCTCCGCTGTTCTACTTCGCAAAACTTCTTCCAACGTTTCCATATCGTAGCAACCACACAGCTGACTAACTGACGCGGTGGAGAGCTACCGCTAAATCATTTCAATTAGCAATAAATAATATAGCTTGAGGTTCATGTGATTGGTAAAATCTGATTGGCTCTACGTACATTCCTGTAGAGAACCTGAAAACCCTACATCTGTCCCCAGACCATTTCCCAGCGAAGCGGTATGGTAAAGGGTCTGGCATGCGAGACTAAACAATGCCATAGGAAAGATTGCGAGACTAAACAATGGCCATAGGAAAGCATGCATGGGAAACTGGTCACATTCCAAAATGGAGCGACTTAAATGTACTTGCATTTGAACCAGAAGCCATAAAAGGAAAATATTGGAACCTATTGGAATTAAAAATACAGTGAATCTTATAGTGGTCTTAAAATGTCTAGCATTGGAATCCTGTTGTCATAGCTGTCACATTTCCATCAAACAACTGATGAAGGCTTCTTGAAGCTGAAACATCTTGCTATCATTCAACAATACTACGATAAGTTCAGAAAATTGATTAATATGTTAAATTAATGTAGTATAATAATACTAGTGATGTGCTTGAGCACAAATGGCCAGTGAGCCTAAAACTACACAACTGTTATATGATTGATTTTAACTTCTAACACTCAAAGCTACTAAAAATATGGTCGAGTTTTTAAATTACGTTTATACGTAAAGGTATTTCAATGCCATAGTAACCCCTCCCCGCAACTGTTTGAATTGAAAAACAAAACAAAACAAAAACAATAATAATACACATTATTTAAATGTTATCTTTGTGATATGCTTGAGCTAAGTAGTAGCTAAAACGCACAATACTTGCACACAACTGGACATACCTACACAAGACTTACCTTCGTGGTTCTAGTGGACAATGAGTCAAGTAAATACTGTTGCGTACAGCTATAGTTATGACAAAGAGCGCATTGACTTGCCACAAATAGAATTCCGGTATGTTTTCAAGTTTTAACAGCACCCTCAAAAGAATTTAAAACGATAAACAATTCAATTCTATGTTGATACGGGTAATGATCGCTAAACCTGAGGATTTTGTTTAGTGAAACTGATGGGGTCAACCACCGAACTAACTAAAAAATACGCTAAGGTCAAAGTACAAATGACATACGTACGTCCTCACACGTTTATTGGCGAGCGAGCGTAGCGAGCGAGACACTTACAGGGGTAAAAATGAAAAAAATCGGCGATGTTTATTTATTTGTATATATGTTTGGACGTACGTATGTCATTTTGTACTTTGACCCTCGCGTTTTTGTGTTAGTTATTTGTTCGACCCCGTCCCAAATTGCACTAAACAGAATCCTCTGGTTTATCGATCAGTACCCGTATCACCCTAGAAATTGAATTGTTTACCCTTTTGAATTCTTTTGCGGGTGCAGTTAATACTTGAAAACTTAAGGGACTTCCATTTCTATTCGAGTTAGTGGCGGTGGTAAGTCAATGCGCTCTTTGTCATGGTTATAAGCCGTGCGCACAGTATTTACCTGAAAATACATTGTCCACTAGAATACTGCCAAGGTAAGTCTGTGTAGGTGCATGTCCAGCTGTGTCAAAGCATTGTGTGCTACAACCACTACTTAGCTAAAGAATATCACAAAGAAAACTTTTAAATAACGCGTATTGTTTTGTTGTTGTTTTTTACCTTCAATTCAAGCAGTTGCAGAGAGTTGTTACTATGGCACTGAAATCCCTTTACCCTGTATGCTAAATTTAAAAACTGGACCTTATTTTCAGTAGCTTCAGTGTTAGAAGTCAATAAAAATAGTATAGTCTTTAGGCTCGCTCGCCATTTGTGCTCAAGCACACCACTAGTATTAGTGATGTGCTTGAGCACAAATGGCGAGCGAGCCTGCTTAGTTAAAACTACCACCATGCAAAAATATGTTATACTTATGTGAAACCACGTATGTATAACAAAGTTATACCAGTGATGTGCTTGAGCACAAATGGCGAGCGAGCCTAAAGACTATACTATTTTTATATGAATGATTTTGACTTCTAACACTGAAGCTACTGAAAATAAGGTCTAGTTTTTAAATTTCGCATACACGGTAAAGGGATTTTAGTGCCATAGTAACAACTCTCTGCAACTGCTTGAATTGAAGTAAAAAAACAACAACAAAACAATACACGTTATTTAAAAGTTTTCTTTGTGATATTCTTTAGCTAAGTAGTGGTTGTAACACACATATGCTTTGACACAACTGGACATGCACCTACACTGACTTACCTTCGTGGTTAATCTAGTGGACAATGCATTTTCAAGTAAATACTGTTGCGCACGGCTTATAACCATGACAAAGAGCGCATTGACTTACCACCATCACAAACTCGAATAGAAATGGAAGTCCCTTAAGTTTTCAAGTTTTAACTGCACCCGCAAAAGAATTCAAAACGGTAAACAATTCAATTTCCAGGGTGATACGGGTACTGATCGATAAACCAGAGGATTCTGTTTAGTGCAAGTTGGGACGGGGTCGGCCACATTACTAACACAAAAACGCGAGGGTCAAAGTACAAAATAACATACGTACGTCCAAACATATATACAAATAAACTAGTGATGTGCTTGAGCACAAATGGCGAGCGAGCCTAAATACTATACTATTTTTGTATGAATAATTTTGACTTCTAACACTGAAGCAACTGAAAATAAGGTCCAGTTTTTATATTTAGCATACACGGTAAAGGGATTTCAGTGCCATAGTAACAACTCTCTGCAACTGCTTGAATTGAAGGTAAAAAACAACAACAAAACAATACACGTTATTTAAAAGTTTTCTTTGTGACATTGTTTAGCTAAGTAGTGGTTGTAACACACAATGCTTTGACACAACTGGACATGCACCTACACTGACTTACCTTCGCGGTTAATCTGGTGGACAATGCATTTTCAAGTAAATACTGTTGCGCACGGCTTATAACCATGACAAAGAGCGCATTGACTTACCACCGCCACTAACTCGAATAGAAATGGAAGTCCCATACGTTTTCACGTTTTAACTGCACCCGCAAGCTGTTTGAATTGAAAAAGAAGCAACAAAATCAAGTCACGTTTTTTAAAATTTTCTTTGTGATATTCTTAATAGTAGTTGTAACGCACAATACTTTCACACAACTGAACATACCTACGCAAGACTTACCTTCGTGGTTCGTCTAGTGGGCAATGAATTGTCAAGTAAATGCTGTTGAGTAGGGCTTATAACTGTGACAAGTAGCGTATTAACTTACCACCGCCACTAACTCGAATAGAAATGTAGCTCCCATAAGTTTTTGCGTTCTAACTGCACCCGCAAAACAATTCAAAGCGGTAAACAATTCAATTTCTAAGGTGATACGGGTAATGGTCGCTAAACCAGAGGATTCTGTTTAATGAAGTTTGGGACGGGGTCGAACGCCGAGCGAACACAAAAATACGGAGGGTCAAAGTACAAAATGACATACATACGTCCAAACATAATTATATATAAACTAGTGGTGTGCTTGAGCACAAATGGCGAGCGAGCCTTAAACTACACTATTGTTAAATGATTGATTTTAACAACTAACAATCAAGCTACTAAAATAAAGTTGAGTTTTTAAATTAAGTTAATGCGGTAAAGGGGTTTCAATTCCATAGTAACTGCTCCCCGCAACTGTTTGAATTGAAAAAGAAGCAACAAAATCAAGTCACGTTATTTAAAATTTTCTTTGTGATATTCTTAATAGTAGTTGTAACGCACAATACTTTCACACAACTGAACATACCTGCGCAAGACTTACCTTTGTAGTTCGTCTAGTGGACAATGAATTTTCAAGTAAATGCTGTTGAGTAGGGCTTATATAACTGTGACAAATAGCGTATTAACTTACCACCGCCACTAACTCGAATAGAAATGGAGCTCCCATACGTTTTTGAGTTTTAACTGCACCCGCAAAACAATTCAAAGCGGTAAACAATTCAATTTCTAAGGTGATACCGGTAATGGTCGCTAAACCAGAGGATTCTGTTTAGTAAAGTTTGGGACGGGGTCGAACGCCGAGCGAACACAAAAATACGGAGGGTCAAAGTACAAAATGACATACATACGTCCAAACATATATCTAAATAAATAAACAAACATCCCCGATTTTTGATTGTGTTACCCCTGTAAGTGTCTCGCTCGCTACGCTCGCTCGCCAATAAACTAGTGGTGCGCTCGAATAGCGCAAATGCATGGCGAGCGAGCAGACTCTTTTTACAGAAAAATAGGACAGAAATTACATCTAAATGTAGTGCACAGTGTAACCCTTTCCATTCTCAGTTAGCGTCCGAGTATCTAAAATCTCTGATCCCAGACAAAGCAGTGGCAAAGAAGCGCAGCTTGACAAAGACTTCACAATTGTTTCAAGAAGAGAGTGGCTGTAAACTTTTTGGTTGAAACAAAGTTGCGTAAGGCAGTGCAGCAGGATTCTCCACGCTCGTTTATTAAAAAATACTGGAACTGTGAACGCTTTACCTAACTTACGTAATCAGAAGCGCGGGCGAAAACAGAGGTCTCACGTACCCCATAAACAGATAAATAAACTAGTGATGTGCTTGAGCACAAATGGCGAGCGAGCCTAAAGACTATACTATTTTTATATGAATGATTTTTACTTCTAACACTGAAGCTACTGATAAGGTCCAGTTTTTAAATTTCGCATACACGGTAAAGGGATTTCAGTGCCATAGTAACAACTCTCTGCAACTGCTTGAATTGAAGGAAAAAACAACAACAAAACAATACACGTTATTTAAACGTTTTCTTTGTGATATTCTTTAGCTAAGTAGTGGTTGTAACATACAATGCTTTGACACAACTGGACATACACCTACACCGACTTACCTTCGCAGTGGTCTAGTGGACAATGCATTTTCAAGTAAATACTGTTGCGCACGGCTTATAACCATGACAAAGAGCGCATTGACTTACCACCGCCACTAACTCGAATAGTCCCTTAAGTTTTCAAGTTTTAACTGCACCCGCAAAAGAATTCAAAACGGTAAACAATTCAATTTCTAGGGTGATACGGGTACTGATCGATAAACCAGAGGATTCTGTTTAGTGCAATTTGGGACGGGGTCGACCACATAACTAATACAAAATCGCGAGGGTCAAAGTACAAAATGACATACGTACGTCCAAACATATATACAAATAAATAAATAAATAAACATCCCCGATTTTCGATTGTGTTACCCCTGTAAGTGTCTCGCTCGCTACGCTCGCTCGCCATTAAATAAAGCGAAATCTGGATTAAGTTACCCCTGATAGTGTCTCGCTCGCTTCGCTCGCTCGCCAATAAATAAACAAACATCCCCGATTTTTTCATTTTTTCCCCTGCAAGTGTCTCGCTCGCTACGTTCGCTCGCCGATGAACATCACCGATTTTCGATTGTGTTACTCCTGTCTCCTGTAAGTGTCTCGCTCGCTACGCTCGCTCGCCAACTAGTAGTATACATACCCTATGTAATCTTGATGCTTACTTGTGGAGTATAACAGAAGTTTACTCTACTTTAGACAGCCAAATGTTTTAACCTGGTGTGTATACTAAATGATGCTCAAGTCCAATGTTTTATCCTGGTGTGTATATACTAAATGATTCTCAAGTGAATGTTTTTAACCTGGTGTGTATACTAAATGATGCTCAAGTCCAATATTTCGCCTGACGTGTATAGCAACTAAATGATGCTGTTCACTATCACTTTGTTTTAATTAATTCATTAAGTACTGAATTCAGGGAGTGTTCCTGTTAGCTCTCTGCTAACTTAAAATAGCTTAATTATAATAATGTAAGACATTTCCAATGCAAATCTAGTATCTTTTGAGATTACCATATACAAGAAGAGACTTATAAAGCTTTATGAACCTGAACTTTAATTTAATGTTTGTTGTTTATAATTTGCTTTACCAAGCAAAGTGTACAAACACAGTAGACTAAGTGACACCTGAAGTATACTAGGCATCTACTGGAGTTTACTGAAGTGGTAAGTTCACAGATAGTACACCACTAATATTTGGAGTTTAAAAATGTAAAATGCAGGATATAGCTATACACTGTATAAAAAATACATTCACAATTGTTTTTATCAAAGATGTAGAGTTTCTGTCATGTATAGTTTGGCTATAATATAATACATACATTTGTTTATTTATTTTCGTTTTAATTTATTTATTCTCATTCATTCATTCTCATTTAATCCTTTATTTAATTGCTTCACAGCTTATGCATGGTGCATTAAATAAATTAAACAAGCATTTTTTTCCAAGTAGCTATATAAATAAAAACTTTATTATATCAGTAAAGCTAAACAGAAAGTAGTTCGATACACAGATAATAATAATTATTATAACAATAATAATAATAATAGTAATAATAATAATAATAATAATTTTAGGCAGTATAGGCAACTAACTTATTCATCATATTTAATAAATAAATTTACCATTATCTATTTATTATATTGTTTATTTATAATAATAATAATAATAATAATAATAATTAAAAGTCCATGGAGTTGGCACAACCCAAAACGGCTAGTAGTACATGGTTCAGAGACATGCATCTGCCTAGTGCCATAAGAAGGGCAAGAATTGATGGGCCTGTATCTCCCGAGCACTCAACTTCATTAAAATTGACATACCTAGTAATTACTGTAACAATAATAAATAATTTGGATTACATAAAAAAATATGCACCTCTACTGTTAACTGAAATAGCTAGCTATAGCTATTCCTTTTTTTTTTAGAACTTTTTTGAAATTTTCCCAATGAGTTAGCCAGAGGATAAACTTGTGACCTAGCTATGAAGTTTAACTGAACAGAATTTGAAGGTTTATTGTTAACTACGCTGTTATAGTATTAAGATACAAGAACTTCGTTTCCCCCCCCCCCCCCCCCCCCCCCCCCCCCCCGAAAACCCTTTACCATTAGAGTAATAGAGTAAAAACCCTTTACCATAAGAGTATTAGTAAAGACTGGAAATGGTTGTCCAAAGCATTGTCAAAGGTTGCATGCTAATTGGGGAAAGACCTTTTACCAATCCTGATATTACGCTACCCGCCGGGAAACGATCAGGGATGGTAAAGGGTTCGGCTCCGCCAGACTGTTATGCCAATGTGTTACATGGACTGGACTGGAGTGGAAATTTGCGCTATGGTGTACACGGGCTTCAAAGTCTAGGTGAGTAGTTTCGTGGCCTGAAAACTGAATTCTCTTTTGCCAGATATACTGTAAATCTCTGAATTTGCTGTCTGTAGTCACTAAAGGTGTCATTTTAATTTTAGCTACACAGCAAACATCATAAAACTGTGTTTAAGTCATGTTTCTTGTCCTCAAATAAGAATGAATGATGCTAAGCAAATGTTACCTGAGTTATAATAGAAATTTATTTTGTCAGTGTTTGGGTAAATTCCATAAATCTTTAAGACAGTGGATTCCCAGTTGTTATTTTTTTCTTTGCACACTCAAAACTTGAAGATGTATATGCATGTTGGAATGTTGTACAGCCTAAATTTCATAGGCTCCAACTGTCCCAGTATCTGCGGGACAGACTCGAATTTTTACCTTTGTCCTAGGTCCTGATTTATAAAGCATGACATTGCTCACCTTCACTACTAAGAGCAAGTAAACAACGGCATGATTATTTTTTCATCTGGTATAAGGTCACATTCAATCTACGGTTTCATTTTGTCCTGCAAAAAAATTACAGATCAACATCCAAGTTTGAAGCAGGCCACCAATATGTCATTGATTTTCAATAGACGATACATGCATTATGACGTAACGGCAAAGGTCACAGAGGTCAACAGTGAATCGACGGTGTTGTGGTACAGCTCCAGTGAAGTCGAAAATGTCAAGGTGACAGTGTTCTGTTTGGGGCTGCCATAATAGAAAAGGTAGATGCCCAGAAAACATTGAAGGAGAAAGAGTGTGTGGCTGTCCCTCCTTGTGCTTTTCAGACTGCCCGAAGTCAAAGGAGTTGTTAACTCTACACTACATTGAGAAGATGCCTTCTGATGTAAAAAGAGCAGTTGTGAATAAAATTAACTTTACTAGGAAGGATGCAGTAGGAGGAAAGTGGCAGCCAACAGCTGAATCTTGTATTTGTAACCTGCATTATTTAAACTTCAAGGGACCCACTAGATCTAACAGCCATTTGTTACCCCAGTATTTTAAGCGGCCTCATGAATCTACAGTTACTCCAGCAAAAAGACGTATGTTAGTGCGTAACCATGCTGATACTTCCTCTTTTCAGGTGGATGAAATTGCTTCTAATTCTACTGATAGTGTTATTGAAAATATCTCAGATCAAGAAGATTCCCATGTATTAAAAGCTCAAAATGTTGAGTTTGAGGCAAAGATACGACAGCTAGAGTCATCGCTAGCTCAATCAAAGGGCGAAGTCGAGCATCTTCAGACGTCACTACAAAGATTAGACCCTAGTTTTTTGTCCCAATCACAATTACATATGTATACTAGTCTTGGACAAGCTGAGTTTCGCTGCTTAGTGACTTGGCTATCAACAACATCAGTGAGTAGGAGATCAACATCCCCATGTCCTACTTTACTATCTTCTGCAGTCTGCTTTAACATTTTCTCAGACATTACTTCTAGTTTTGATGAGAATAAGGCAGAATCTAACACAAGGTGATCTTGCATGTCGCTTTTGTATCGATCAATCATCTGTGTCAGGAATCCTTAATCAATGGATATCAATGTTAGCAAATGTGCTTGGTGGATTAATAGTATGACCTCAGACTAACATTGGACCGGCAACTCCTCCTTATAACTTCCTTCCTAATTCAGTTGCAATTATTGATGGCACTGAAATATTTATTCAGCGTCCAAGTAATTTGACCACCCAAAAATCATCTTATAGTGATTACAAAAGCCATACTACTGTAAAATATTTAGTTGCTATAGATACTTTTACAGGAGTTTTTATATATGTTTCAAATGGATTCTCTGGAAATGCAAGTGATCGCTACACCATTGAACAAAGTGGTATGGAGGTGTTAAAACCAGGTCAGCGAATTTTGGCTGACAAAGGATACACTGCCAGAGATTTATTTGCTATGAAACGATGCTTTCTAACCATTCCATCTTTTCTCAGTGGGAACAAATTTAGTGAACGAGAAGCATTGCAGTCACGCACCATAGCAAGTGTTAGAATCAGAGTTGAAAATGCTATCAGGCGGCTAAAAGAATTTAAGATATTTACAGATTGTTTATCTAATCGAATAAACAAACGAATTGTTGATGATATGATTGTTACAGCATGTGCATTATGTAATTTAAAAGAAAGACTAATTAGTGTTTAAATGTTTATGATTCAAGTACTCTAGTAATTATTTGTGGACCTAATGTAGTGTAATAATATTGTTTCAGTTTGTCTTTCATTTCATCCCATAAACGTGCATCCAAATAAATTCTTTCAACATGAATGTCGGATAAAGTCCAGACAATGAAGTCGCAATAGCTAGCTTTGGTGATTCCTAGCTGCCCAATCACTTGATAATAATAGTCATGGTTCCTTTTCACCATAGGTTCATGATTCTCAATAGATAGGCAAAACTTAGAATCAGCACATGCATTAACTATGGAGTCATGGCGATGGTTATAAGGACACTTGACTTCAACTAATCCAATTTTACCAAAGTCAATGTAGAAAATGCCATCAGGTGAGGCCCCCAAGAATGGTAATTCAACACTGAGGTAGATACCACATATGTGACAGGCTATAGGAAAACAGACCACTTCACTCAAAAATTGAAAAATTGAGTTATTATTTTTGAAAAGTAAAAAAAATTTCCATTTAAATGATCCTTAAATCATATTCTAAATCGCTTCCTAGGGCAAGTTATGAACGCCAGAAGAGGATAGCCGGAGTAAGCGTTATTGGAGAAAACGGCAAGTTTCCGTATTCTAAAGTTATCTCCGCATCACTTAGTAGTTTCGCGCGAACTGCCACGTGGTGCCCAAGAGCGTGGTATCTTAGCTGCTTCGTTAATTGCCAAGTAACTGGGAATTACCCTCACAGGTAAGGGAAATACCCGCGCGTACGCGTTAGCTTTCCCGGTAACAATTGAAAAGTTACGCCGTAAACTGAGAGATACTAAAAAGGTTTGTGAACTTCAGCGGTGCGCAGGCTTTGAAGATAACTGTATTGGGAGCTGAAACTTGGTACAAGCGTAAGTTAAGATCTATAAATACTGATACTAAAAAAAAAAGAAAAACACAAAACTTGACTTGAACCGCTTTATGGGTCTGTATCTTGAAATGATTTTGTGCGTGAAGTGGTCTGTTTTCCTACAGCCTGTATATCTACCTCAATTCCCGTTATACGCTGGTATTCACTTAGTGCTTCCTCTTCGTGAGTCGTTCCCCAATTTATAGCAGGTGTATTAGGGTGTCCATAATCACCTAGCAAAATCTTGCTCAAAGAAGGTGGATACAACATTCGAAAGTTCCTATTACACACCCTACCAATATTGCTTGCTGTAATTCTCCACTGTCTAGCATCCATCCATCTTGGTTTATTTCTTTGTCCTAAAGTCATCAATTGTATTAACTCAACTTCTTCAGATGTAACACCTAAAGCAGTAATTAAATTATCTACAGTAGGTTCTCCTTCAGAAATAGCCATTAAGATGTCCATCGGATCTTTTAAATGGGTTGTTTCATTAGCTGCATCTTTTATTGAAGCCAGTCTCAAGTTTTCGCCTTCAAAATAATCTATAATACCTGGTTTAGATCCTGTAGCTTGTAAATCTTTAAGAAGTGCTTCAATAACAGGTTTTGGACCATTGTAAGGAACATACCCTTCACTGGATGCCTTTCCAAAATCTAATTCTTTAGATAAAACAGCTTTACCTGCCATTGAGGGTCTAGACCATGCACACTTCATACTTGTACAAGCAGTTGGGGATACCTCGGCTAAGGTGAGCAACAACGCTGCAACGTGCACACAACTTTGGGTAGCACCAACTGCACAAAAAGCAATTGCTACCCAATGGCGTACCATCCTTTACCCTAACAAAAAGAGGATAAAATGAGGGGTTCTCTCTTTTAACATATGATACAGCTTCTTTACGGCCATCAGATTCAACAACTTCTTCAACTGTAGCTACTTCAATTTCATAAAGATGGCCACAGTGGCACAAACGTACACCTGTTCTCAAGTTCTTTGTGTACCCACCTTTCTTCTTCAAATAGTTAATGACAACATCTTCTTGCACCAATGGGAGCTTCTCTTTGGTCCACATTCCCACAGGTAAGCAGTCAAACTTTGGCACTGAATTTCCACTAATGAACTCTTGGAATGCCTCTACTTCTAATTCAGATTCAAAGAACTCCGTATCATAGCAAGCCCCAACTCTAGTTATTAGTTCAGCCTTGGTCCCACTCACTGGTAAACGACGATCACGTAAAAAATCTTTGAGTTGCACAGTCCAGTGCACTAGTGGACGTACAAGTGGATCTACCACGGTTCTAGAAGCCATACACAAGTGGAGGTCAGCTGTTGATTCACCGTTGACCTCTGTGACCTTTACCGTTACGTCATAATGCATATCGTCTATTCTAAGCAATACAGTGGCTACAGCACTGCTGCAGTAATCTTCTCAATTACAGAAAATTCACTATACCAGTTTTAGCTACAAACAGATTGCTACAACAAGAAAGTACTTCCACAGCTAGAAATTTGCATGTAATAATTTAGAAAAAAAACAACAGGGTGGGTGGGGACGAGGGGAATTGATTTGTTATGTTTTTTTTTTGTTGTATGTTTTTCAAATTGTATGTATCTCTTTGGCCATGGCAGTGAATTTTTCAGTTCTCATCAACAAACTCTGTGCTCAAAGGTGCTACCAGTTGCCTAAAGATAGGCATTAATGCTGGCAAAAGATATTAAGTCACGCACTGATTCTGATTTTCAGTTAACACAACAAATCATTGTCACAATGGTATTCCAGAAAGCATTAATTAGAATGACACCACAGACAAAAGTTAA
>WLWD01001194.1_pt1 | contig 34182 bp, 24 predicted proteins | sample 6712731 | NCBI WGS metagenome assembly WLWD01 (sample SAMN12718690, study PRJNA576275) | sponge metagenome | isolation source: marine sponge | host: Mycale hentscheli | place: New Zealand: South Island, Marlborough, Capsize Point | collected 2014-11-01
ATAATTCATGAGCTTAAACGCTACCACTTGGTTAAAGGTTGCATCAGTTTCTCTCTCCTGCTCTCCTTTTTCATAAACTATCTTGGCTTTTCTTATCCCCTCGTTTCCTCTCTTCAGTTAGGCATGGAGTCCCTTCTCCTTAGTCTCTCTCTCTCCTGTTTCTGAGTCTTTCTGTCCTTCTATCATGATTGTGGACTTGGTTTTGCGAAACTTTTGCTTCTTTATCAAACCGAGGATGGTAATGAATAAAAATAATTTATGCTATCTGCATTTACTTTGCAATACATCAAGCACCACTGCGTGGTGGGGTACTTGCTAGTAATTGTTAATGTTGGACCTAATTTTCACATCAAAACCTGCTATTATATTAGGTCGTTTACACAGTATGAAATGGTATAACCATGGTATAAAATAGTTAGACCACGACAATTCGGGATAAATGCCCTTTCCGGGATGGAACGATAATTTTTCAAACCAATGGTATAATTATTATTTACTTACTATGTATGAGGAATTATCGCTGATAAATAACCTGATCCTGAGGAGGAAGCCCTAGGGAGAGGCTGGTTATCTAGCAATAATTTCGAAAGTTGCTAACTATTTTACATCACAGTTATTGCAAACAGCTTAAAAGTACCTTAGATTGCATTATTAAATATCAATTCATCTAACCATTTGATTTTGTCTATTCCTGTTGAAAATTCTGCCAGGACGTCAAAGGTATCTTGAAAAGTCTTCACTGATTCAGTATTTCTGGAATGCTTTATCTTCTACTATTTCTCCTTCAATTCTAGACCATATACATAACATAGCCATTCTGCCATATCTTCATAACTTACTACTTCTTGTTGATAGTTAAGCCAGTATCATCCACGGGCCAGGAAAGATTCCAGTTTCACCTGATATTTCCCATCCAGGAATCTTCGATACGTTCTATCGCCTGAACCGCATAGCCAGACCCTTTACCATTTTACCCGCGTAGCGGGTAAAGGGTGGTAAAGGGTCTGGCTACGTGAGACTACCTCCCTTAGTGTACCTCCCAAATACGTTCAGACCCGATATGAGTGTTACAGTACCTGCAGGGGGGTCGGAAGCAAATACAAAGTGGTGAGGCTAATTATTAGAAAATTTAATTGATATTTAAAAATAATCACGGCCAATTATTAGCCAAGAAAATTTAATTTATATTTAAAAAAAAAGTTTCAAACATTGTTCAAGAAAATTTAATTTATGTTTACAAATAAAAAGTTTCAATCACATTTTTAATATCAGTTGCCACAAATTTCCCAAAAATCTGTTCTCTAATGATCACTTCCATGAATGAATCGGTTAGCACTTTCAATCAAGCTTAGATCATCAGTAAGACCTCGATGAATATGCAAAGTTATGATGTGATTCAGCCTGTCTTGAGCCATTGTCAAACGCAAATACGTTTTCACTCTTTGTGAAGCACTAAAGGACCTATCACTGACAGCATTAGTTGCTGGTATTACAAGTAGGAGTTGAAACAATTGACACACTTCAGATAGAAGTTCTCGCTGAACTGGAGTCATTGCTTTGAAGAATTCAGTAACATCAGTGATTTTAACAGAGGTTTGATTTGGAGTGAAATGAAGTCTTCATGGATTTCAAAGTTAGCATCAACCCAACAAATACACAATACAACTTGCTCACGATTTGAAGCATCAGTTGTTTCATCAACCATTAACAGGCCCGTACCCAGGATTTTTAAAAGGGGGTTCAAAAATTATAGTGAGTTACATAGGAAAATTTGATCAGCTACACCGACTTTTAATTTTATCAATTGATATCACAAAAAGTACATACAAAAAAAGTTTATGACTCAAAAAGCAAACTGGCTTATTCCATTCGGCATGGTTGCTTCTGGATAAATAATTTACACGCAGTGTCAATGCAAATATCAGTCTCATAATGAATGTGTATTAATGACAAAGCAGTTAAGCGTCCTCAGTTTGAGTGCATCTCAAGTAATTGTTTAATCTTTTGAGTGTAGACCTGACCTTTCACATGAACAAAAACTGAGGGGCAGTGTTGCAAAATTTTTGAGAAGGGTAAAAATGTTGGAGAAAGTAATAGGAGAACATTTTTGATCATTTGAAAGTTGGCCAACTACTTCACAAATCTCTTCAATGGACTTAGTGGGGTCTAACAAAAGCCCAATATCATTTGGTGGTGGAACATCATGAATTAAATCATCACATGCTTTGAGGTACTTGGAATAGGCAATTCTGGAGCACTCACAGGTGTAGACAAAGGACTACTAGAAGTGACATTTGTAGCAGCAGAATTCCCTACAGTATGAGATTAACACTAAAAAAGTTGTCACTGAGCTTAAACTAAATGCCTACCTTCTTTCTCAATATTGGTGCCAGCCACTTTTTTAATAAAATATGACGTGATACTTTTCTGCCTCTTCATTGCTAAAGGTAAAGGTCACTACAGCTGGTAGTATATAGCTAGTATGACTAGATGCTAGTGCTGGCACATAATGGGGGTACATGAGAAAACCAAAGACTTGTAAATTTTAACAGCCCAGTCATAGCAAAGGCTTGTTGATGAAGTCAAAAGGTGTGACTATGAATCTCATTAATTTGAAGGGGGGGTTCAGCTGAACTGACCTGAACCCCCCCTAGGTACGGGCCTGATTAAGGTAACAAAAGATGCTGAATGTATTGAACTGGCAACCTCTTGAAGGACTTGAATGCCATTACTTTAATCATTTCATTTTGCATATCACCAGATGTATACTTATCTGTTTTCTTGTTTATCCATTGAAATACCCTAGAGTCATCTTCCCCATGGAGTTTAAGCAATTGCATGTAATTGGATTACTTTCATCCCCACCTCCTCGAAGAGGTAATGCTTGCCTAGCTAAGAACCGGACATTTGATAGTAATTTCAAAAAACACTGTTGACGCTCCAATCTATCTTTATCAAGTTGAGATGACAGATTTTCTCCTATATCCTTGGTAGTTGCAGGGAGAGTAAAGGTCTTCAGTACTGCATCCTTATGGCATCTACTGGACTCATGGTTTGGAAATTTAACACATGCATCCTTCCCATTAGTGTAGCCAGATGAAATATAGGTGGTTTCAAGATTACTTACTGAATTATAAGCTTATTCTCAGAGTAGACTTTCACACAAATGAAGCAGAACGCTGCATCCATATCTTCACAATAATGAAGCCAAGGCCACCTTTGGAACCACTGGGGCAAAAACGATCTTTTTACGACATTTTTCTTCCCAAATTCTCTCCTTGGGAACTTGAATGGAGGAGAGGATGGCTGGTGCGGCTCTGTTCCAACTACTGGCACTTGCAGCTTTTTAGGCTTCATGGATGATTAAATGCAGCCAAAACTTTAGTAGCTAGTAGTTCACTGTATTTTAGCTCTGGCTACACTCACAATGGTGGTTAGCTAGGTAGTGGTAAGGTTAGTCCACGAGGTTCTTCAATATAATGTAATCATAACGACTAGAACAAGAACAACAACTAAAAAATGACTGAATGACTGGTAGTTTTATAGGCATGCTCAAGGTGGGGTGGTGAAAGTAAAGTGTACACAGGGAAAAAAGAAAAAACATTGTATGCAGGTAGACTTCCATAAGTTTATATAAATTGAAAGTGTGAATAAATTGAATAGAATACTAATTTGAGTTTGGTAAACAAAGTCAATGGTGTGGAAAATTAAGTAATCATAGTTCACCTTTGGACTCCAACATCGATGCCATTTTTACCTAAGCTAAAAAGCAACATGATAATAAGCGCTCTCGCAAACAAAACCACGCCCACTTCGGCAAAAAAGTGGTGAGGCCGAAACCTCACCTGCTCAGCGGTTCCGACGGCCTTGAGTCCTGCAACTACTATATGTACTGAACAGGGCCTAATACCTGGTTAATTGCACAAGAAACTCGTAACTATGATATTCAAGCTTGAGCAGTACAAATAAATTTATTATTCATTGGAGCTGAATATCACTGCCTGGATTGGCCGTATTTACGCTCGCGGCACTCGTGTTAATACTACACCAACCATAGATATAAAACGCGAACGCGTTTTATATCTATGCACCAACAGACTGTGGTATTCTCCAGTATCAAATAAATAATAGCTGTAAAAAATTTTGCTTCTCTGTCAGACAATATTTTTTGAAGCTGTTGTACAGTTAACACATTTTGAGGCATAGCTAGCTTATTGATTACAGAAATAATCACTTTATACAAAACTGAAGCTATTTGCTACACTCCCTTTGTGAGCTCATGTAAGTAATAAGATTAAGATTCACTGCTCCTCCTGTTTAGCTAAATGTTTGAGGTCAACTCAAACTGAAGGAACATTTAATTCTAGCAATTATTTATGCTAATTACTCAGACCTAAACAATGTGAAAAATTATACAGAGACGTCCATTGCATGGAACTGAAGATAGCAAGCTTCATATTTAAATTTTCTAACATAAAATACTGTTGCAACTTCATTATTACAAAACAGGTGTGGTTATTAAGTGACTGTACTGGTTGTGTGGCTACTATGGGTGAAGTGTTCCAACTGGAGGAGCAATGCAAGGAGAGCACTGACCAAAACAATCACTGATGTAGCTGAATTACTGCATCAAGTTCTTGTCTATAACATTCCCATTACCCAACTAAGCCTACCATTATAAAAAATATTTGATACATAAACTTTCAAAAAGAAATGGGATTTTAATTTCCCCTCTGAAAAAATAAAGTGTAGCTACCACCAAATAAGTTCATGAATAGAGAACTGCTAAATCAACAAGGGTTCAGGGTGCATCAACTGATGGCTCTAAATCAACAAGGGTTCAGGGTGCATTAACTGATGGCTCCACTCCATATTCATTGAGCTGTTCCACAAGTTTGTTGTTCCACTTCTGTAAGTTGAACAACACCATGTATATGCCTAACACCAGGAAGACCATCATCAGAAATATGCCCAATACCTTCAAATAAAAATACATGCATATAGCATGAGTTATCAAGTGCCTCTCAATATTCAGTGTCAAGTTTTCTACTTACAGCAGCTACTGAAAATGATTGATCTCCTACTTTTATAGACAGTGTAATATTATAGACATCCACAGCATGTAGAGCAATACTGTTTGATATGAGCAGTGCTAAGAATATAGCACCACTGATCACAGAGTCCTGTAACAAGCAAATGTTGAAGATATCTCTACTCATGACCATCATAGTTACTCTAATCTTAGTCATATTATTTCACTTACCACTGCAAATGCCACTGTAGAATAGTTGTTGATGATTTTGACATTCATGAATCTTACCAGCAAGATGGTAATCTCAATGAGCATGCTCATTACGGATAAGAAAATCAGGAATTGAATGGATCTTACTCCATTGGCTGCAGTTAATGGTAGAATGGGTAACAATTGGGCATCATAATTAGTAGCAATGCTTGCAGGAATGAGAACACCTAGTGAAAACACCTGGAGAAGATCGATAATATCTAATTCGGCACCATGAGGTCCTTTAAATTGTACATAACTTACTACTGAAAATACTCTGAGCCCAACTTCTATGATACCTTGTCCAAACTTGACCAAGGCCAGACTCGGCCTAATGTTCAGTTGTTGTGGCAGCATTCCATTGACCATGGTGACAAAGTCAGAGCCAATTTTGATGGTAAGCAAATTTCAATCTGCAGCAATGTGAAAATCTAATTAATTACAGGAAAGCCAATATTTTTTATACAGTTGGTTGCAGAGGTTCGGGGTGCGAGAGGCGTCCTTGGCGTGCGCAAGCGCACTACATAGGGGGATAAGCGTTCAATTCAATTTTCAATTCATTCAACGGGTATATAGATAACCACCAGCTAGTGGAGCGGAGTGGATTGCACTTCAAACAGCCCTCCACAATTGAAATGTGCTGTCTGTGGTGTTCTTCAAATTGTTCCCATGCATAGGTGCCAACCATCCCCAATTGAGCTGATTTTGAAACTCCTGTCCAGGCCCCTGCCCTATTTTCCTTTTAATCTTCTGGTAGAGTGTACAGCCAAAGTAACCCTCCCCTCTTCCTTCACACCCCCCCCCCCCCCCCCCTCCACTTCCTCATCTCATAAAAAAAGTATCTTTCTACTTTGCCCCAGCCCTAGGATCAGTACCATTATAATTTAATTAATTAATGGGTGTGGTCAGACCAAAAAAATCTTCAGCACAACCTGGCACCTATGCCAATTCTATCAGCACCTGTTGGCTTGGGATAAGTTCCAGGCACCCACCTGCACCCAGCCACTATAGTGCTGGGGAAATGGGATAAATAGTAGACATTACCTAAATCCTTCATGGAAGGGCAGCAAGTCATCTCATGATAAACATCATGTTTACATTCCACAAGGCAGAAACTATGGAAAAGAATAACTAGCTATGAATCAAGATATTAATATGGAAACTGCATGGATAGATAGTAGATACATACAGTGCTATTAACAATTTTTTTAAATGCCATCAGCTTAAGCCACAGTAGGGAATACACAGATTTATAAGCGTGATGAAAATACTAAAATAATAACACTTCCTAACAAAAGAAACATTTTCCAAAGAATCCTCGTTTCCTCCTTGCAGAACACATACATAGCAGACTAGCTACGTAGAGATCAGATACTATAGACAGAGACCGTGTTTTTACAGCTGTGTTTTGTAATTTCTGACAAAAGAAACATTTTCCAAAGAATCCTCTTTTCCTCCTTGCAGAACTGACATAGAGAGATCAGATACTATAGAAAGAGACTGTGTTTTCACAGCTGTGTTTTGTAATTGCATTGAATTTTAAAATTTTCCTGGATGAGAAACAGGAAATTTCCCTGCTGTGGCCTTACAACACGTAACAACACATCTTTCTAGCAGTTTGAGAAAATTTATGATATCCACACCTGTTGCAAATGATGGAGAACAAATTATTACAGCAATTTAGTAATCGCATTGGAGCAATTTAAAAAAACAAAAACAAAACAAAAACAAAAAAACAACAACAAACAAACAATAATATAAATAAAACAAAACATGGTGGAATTCAGTATGCAAATGACACCCTAATCTTGGACTGCTAAGTTGTGAAAATCCATCAATCCCTTGAAGTATTTAACAGTCTTGACTCTGAGTTCCATAGTGGCTGGTTCATCACAGATGAACAGAGCATTATTGTGCATTTGGAAGACAGACACAGTCCACTGTGACTCACTCCTTCTTTGATGGCCTTGGAGCTAGTGCTTTATGTGATCCAGACAATTGACTAAATCCTGAACCTTAGGGTGCTTGAGAAGTACCATGTCTGCTGACTGTAGAATTGCAAAATTGGCATAATTATCTATCTTCTCCAGTAGATCTCTTCCACTCTGTGTATCTGACGTATGGTCCACTTGGACAGGTTCAGTGAAGTCCATATTCAATTGCACCCACAGGGCATCTTGATGGCCACGTCCATGGAGATACTGATGGATCTGGTAGTTGCTATTGGCAAGCATTGTATGACTTTTCTAGTTTTTTTTCTTTCTAAACCTGGCCACCAGACAATCCTTCTTGATATTACAGGCAGCTAGACTATTTAATAGAACTAGCTACCCTGATAGCTAGCCAGGTGTAGCAACTTTCAGAGAATTTAGTAGAATAAAAAATAAAACCATAATATTTCAGCTTGTGGAGCCTTTTACTGAACTGAATGAGGGTGACTGTACAAGGAACTTTATATAAACAGATGAACACGAGATCATTGTGTAGTGGGGCACAGCCCCTGGGAATGTTAGTTGGTGTGTGAAGGTGTAATCGTAATTGAGACAGTTAATTAGTGGCAGTCATTCTTGAGGGTCCTCTCCGGCCTCCAAGGCCCCTCGAGAATGACTGCCACTAATTAACTTTTTGGGATGACATTACATATTCATAGAGAAAAAAAAACAATAAGACTTTGGAGGCATGTTTATAAACATTTTCATTGCAAACAATGATCACATAAGAAAGATTATTTGTTATATTGTTACTTGCAGTGTAATTCATCGTCATTGGATTAAAGCACATGTCCAGTTAAAAGTGGCACATTTCGTTACATATCTCTGTGTACTGGCCACACTGATGACCACACTTCTCTTGGTATGGCAACTAAAATGGGGCTTTCTCCAGCCCTGTATGTCTTAGACAATATTTTTTAAAGCTGTTGTACAGTTAACACATTGTGAGGCATAGCTAGCTTATTCAGCTCCATGCTCAAGCTTGAATATCATAGTTACGAGTTTCTTGTGCAGTTAACCAGGTATTAGGCCCTGTTCAGTACATATTTCAAAGTAAGTTGCAGGTACTGTAACACTCATATCCGGGTCTGAACGTGTTTGGGAGGTACACTATGGGAGGTAGTCAACTAGGCACTGACTGTGCTGTTCTAGAACGTACAGTTAGGTAAGTTACAGGTGTGATCATGCAATGTGTGATATGATAACATCTCTTTATTCTTCATCCTCACTAACATGAGTCGTTAAGTCTTCATTTGCAGTACCACTTGATGAAGGACTAGAAATTGAAAGCTCAGGCTTCCTGTATGAGCTCAGAGAAGCAAAATTTTACTGCTATTATTATTCATTTGATACTGGAGTCTGTTGGTGTAGTATTTACACGAGTGCCGTGAGTGTAAATACGGCCAATCCAGGCAATGATATGAAATATGTGAAAAATTATACAGAGACATCCATGGAACTGAAGATAGCAAGCTTCATATTTAATTTTTCTAACATAAAATACTGTTGCAACTTCATTATTACAAAACAGGTGTGGTTATTAAGTGACTGTACTGGTTGTGTGGCTACTATGGGTGAAGTGTTCCAACTGGAGGAGCAATGCAAGGAGAGCACTGACCAAAGCAATCTCTGATGTAGCTGAATTACAGCATGAAGTTCTTGTCTATAACATTCCCATTACCAAACTAAGCCTACCATTATAAAAATATTTGATGCATAAACTTTCAAAAAGCAATTGGATTTTAATTTCCCCTCTGAAAAAAAAATTAAAAAGTGTAGCTACCATCACATACATTCATGAATAGAGAACTGCTAAATCAACAAGGGTTCAGGGTGCATCAACTGATGGCTCTAAATCAACAAGGGTTCATGGTGCATCAACTGATGGCTCCACTCCATATTCATTGAGCTGTTCCACAAGTTTGTTGTTCCACTTCTGTAAGTTGAACAACACCATATATATGCCTAACATCAGGAAAACTATCATCAGAAATATCCCCACTACCTTCAAATAAAAATACATGCATATAGGGAGTTATCAACTGGTGCCTTTCAATGTTCAGTGTCAAGTTTTTCTACTTACAGCAGCTGCTGAAAATGATCGAGTTGGCACACTTTCAAACTGTGTAAGGTTATAGGCACCCACAGTATACAGAGCAATGCTGCTTGATATGAGCAGTGCTAAGAATATAGCACCGCTGATCACAGAGTCCTGTAACAAGCAAATGTTGAAGAAGATATCTCTACTCATGACCATCATAGTTACTCTAATCTTAGTCATATTATTTCACTTACCACTGCAAATGCCACTGTAGAATAGTTGTTGATGATTTTGACATTCATGAATCTTACCATCAAGATGGTAACCTCAATGAGCATGCTCATTACGGATAAGAAGATCAGGAATTGAATGGATCTTACTCCATTGGTATCAGTTAAACATAGAATAGGTAAAATTGGGCATAATAATTAGTAGCAATGCTTGCAGGAATGAGAACACCTAGTGACAGCACCTGGAGAAAATCAATAATATCAAATTAGGCACCATGAGGTCCTTTAAATTGCACATAACTTACTACTGAAGATACTCTGAGCCCAACTTCTATGATACCTTGTCCAAACTTGACCATACCGCCCCCTATGTAGTGCGCTTGCGCGCGCCAAGGACGCCTCTCGCACCCCGCCCCAGCAACCAACTGTATAAAAAATATTTGCTCTCCTGTAATTAACTAGTGGTGCGCTCGAATAGCGCAAATGCGTGGCGAGCGAGATGACTCTTTTTACAGAAAAATAGGACTGAAATTACATCTAACTGTAGTGCACAGTGTAACCCTTTCCATTCTCAGTTAGCATCAGAGAATCTAAAGTCTCTGATCCCAGACTAAACTAACAGAATTACCTGAATAAACTTCGAAAGCAGTGGCAAAGAAGCGCAGCTTGACAAAGACTTCACAATTGTTTCAAGAAGAGAGTAGCTGTAAAGGTTTTGGTTGAAACAAAGTTGCTTCTGCTGCAGGATTCTCCGCGCTCGTTAATTGAAAAATACTGAAACTGTGAACGCTTTACCTAACTTACGTAATTAGAAGCGCGGGCGAAAACAGAGGGCTCACGTACCCCATAAACAGATAAATAAATATATATAGCGAAATCTCGATTGAGTTACCCCTGATAGTGTCTCGCTCGCTTCGCTCGCTCGCCAATTAGTTCCGTATTACATTTTCACATTGCAGCTGATTGAAATTTGCTTATCATCAAAATTGGCACCGACGTTCGTTGTCACCATGGTCAATGGAATGCTGCCACAACAACTGAAAGTTAGGCCGAGTCTGAATTCAATTTTCAATTCATTCAACGGGTATATAGATTACCACCGGCGAGTGGAGCGGAGTGGATTGCACTTCAAACAGCCCTCGAAATTGAAATGTGCTATCTGTGGTGTTCTTCAAATTGTTCCCGATGATTGTTTGTTGGCGAGCGAAACACTATAATTACAATGGTGTCGAATTGAGAATTGGGGATTTTTGTTTATTGGCGAGCGAGCGTAGCGAGCGAGACACTTACAGGGGTAACACAATCGAAAATCGGGGATGTTTATTGGCGAGCGAGCGAGACAGTATTAGGGGTGGATAATGCAAAATCGGGTATATGTTATATATATGTATGTATGTATGGATGGTACGTATGCTCTTTAAATGCGCGCGCTTCTAATTACGTAAGTTAGGTAAAGCGTTCACAGTTCCAGTATTTTTCAATTAACGAGCGCGGCGAATCATACTGCACTGCCTTATGCAACTTTGTTTCAACCAAAACCTTTACAGCTACTCTCTTCTTGAAACAATTGTGAAGTCTTTGTCAAGCTGCGCTTCTTTGCCACTGCTTTCGAAGTTTTTATTCAGGTAATTCTGTTAGTTTAGTCTGGGATCAGAGACTTTAGATTATCTGATGCTAACTGAGAATGAAAGGGTTACACTGTGCACTACAGTTAGATATAATTTCTGTCCTATTTTTCTGTAAAAAGAGTCTGCTCGCTCGCCATGCATTTGCGCTATTTCCTTATTTTCAGTAGCTTCAGTGTTAGAAGTCAAAATCATTCATATAAAAATAGTATAGTCTTTAGGCTCGCTCGCCATTTGTGCTCAAGCACACCACTAGTTTATTTATTTGTATATATGTTTGGACGTACGTATGTCATTTTGTACTTTGACCCTCGCGTTTTTGTGTTAGTTATGTGTTCGACCCCGTCCCAAATTGCACTAAACAGAATCCTCTGGTTTATCGATCAGTACCCGTGTCACCTTAGAAATTGAATTGTTTACCGTTTTGAATTATTTTGGGGTGCAGTTAAAACTCAAAAACTTAAGGGACTTCCATTTCAATTCGAGTTGGTGGCGGTGATAAGTCAATGCGCTCTTTGTCATGGTTATATGCCGTGCGCAACAGTATTTACTTGAAAATACATTGTCCACTAGACTACTGCGAAGGTAAGTCTGTGTAGGTGCATGTCCAGTTGTGTCAAAGCATTGTGTGTTACAACCACTACTTAGCTAAAGAATATCACAAAGAAAACTTTTAAATAACATGTATTGTTTTGTTGTTTTTTTCCTTCCAAGCAGTTGCAGAGAGTTGTTACTATGGCACTGAAATCCCTTTACCCTGTATGCTAAATTAAAAAAACTGGACCTTATTTCCAGTAGCTTCAGTGTTAGAAGTCAAAATCAATAGTATAGTCTTTAGGCTCGCTCGCCATTTGTGCTCAAGCACATCACTAGTTGGCGAGCGAGCGTAGCGAGCGAGACAGTATTAGGGGTGGATAATGCAAAATCGGGTATATGTTATATGTATATATGTATGTGGGATGGTACGTATGCCCTTTAAACGCGCGCGCGGGGAACTCTTTTCTCCAAAAAACACGGCTTTTTAGGCTTGACCCCAGTTTATTCTGAAAATACAGGATTAAGCAAGCCTTACTTTATACTTAAGCTCCAAAGTGTGAAAAAATTCCTGCGAAAATGCTTGCTTTTCAAGAAACAAAACGTTGATTCGAAAGGTTACTATGGCATTGAAGACCCTTTTCCAGACTTAATTTCAAAACTAACTTCGGCCTTTCAAAACTTCTTCGCCCGTTTATATGGTGTGGGATACGGAGTTCCGGTTTGTTGGTCGTCAATAGCTGGTGTAGTCAGAATGCCGGTAGTATATTAATGCTAAGGAAGCTACTAGCTTCTCGAGGGAAGCTGAGGGTAATTACGTTAATTCCATATTTGTGTAGCTAAATGGCAAAATTTAAACTCTGTCCTTTCTTTTTTTGTAGCTAGAGCTTGTCAACAGTGACTGGTAAATTCCAAATAGTCATATTGGCTCAAATTTGGTACTACAAAGTTACCACTGCTCAAGAAAATGAGGTAAGAAAATAATTTTGTATTTGTGAGCTAAAATTGATTGTCTTTTGTTTTTGTAGGTGAGAGCTTGTTGTCAAGAATTCAAGGTAATTCAGATGGTCAAAGTAACTTCAATCAGAAGTTATCAATACTCAAGAATGATGTAAGTAGTAATTCCATATTATTGTTGGCTAAAATTACAAATAATAACACCGGTTTATTTTTTTATCGTAGCTGAGAGCTTGTTCAAGAGTTACTGGTGATTGAGATTATCAGAATGGTGATGTTTAATACTACAAAAGTTACCATTGATCAGGTAAGAGAGTGATTTTGTATTTGATTGCTGAAATAAAAGGTCATAACTGCTAGTTTGGCGAGCGAGCGTAGCGACGAGACACTTACAGGGGTAACACAATTGAAAATCGGGGATGTTTGGTTATTTATTGGCGAGCGAGCGTGCGAGCGAGACACTTACACAGGGGTAAAAATGAAAAAAAATCGGGGTGTTTATTTATTGTATATATATGTTTGGACGTACGTAATGTCTTTGTACTTTGACCCTCCGTTTTTTGTGTTATTTCTTTGTTCGCGAAAAACCCCCGTCCCAAAAATTGCACTAAAACAGAATCTCTGGTTTATCGATGCAGACCCGGTATCATCGACCCTAGAATGAAATTGTTTACCGTGTTGAATTCTTTGCGGGTGCAGTTAATACTTGAAAACTTAAGTGACTTCCATTTCTATTCGAGTTAGTGGCGGTGGTAAGTCAATGCGCTCTTTGTCATGGTTATAAGCCGTGCGCACAGTATTTACCTGAAAATACATTGTCCACTAGACTACTGCCAAGGTAAGTCTGTGTAGGTGCATGTCCAGCTGTGTCAAAGCATTGTGTGTTACAACCACTACTTAGCTAAAGAATATCACAAAGAAAACTTTTAAATAACGCGTATTGTTTTGTTGTTGTTTTTTCCTTCAATTCAAGCAGTTGCAGAGAGTTGTTACTATGGCATTGAAATCCCTTTACCCTGTATGCTAAATTAAAAAACTGGACCTTATTTTCAGTAGCTTCAGTGTTAGAAGTCAATAAAAATAGTATAGTCTTTAGGCTCGCTCGCCATTTGTGCTCAAGCACACCACTAGTATATATGGACGTAAGTATGTCATTTTGTACTTTGACCCTTCGTATTTTTGTGTTCGCTCCGCGTTCGACCCCGTCCCAAACTTTACTAAACAGAATCCTCCGGTTTAGCGACCATTACCCGTATCACCTTAGAAATATGAATTGTTTACGGCTTTGAATTGTTTTGAGGGTGCAGTTAAAACTCAAAATCTTATGGGAGTTCCATTTCTATTCGAGTTAGTGGAGGTGGTAAGTTAATGCGCTATTTGTCACAGTTATAAGCCCTACTCAACAGTATTTACTTAAAAATGCATTGTCCACTAGACGAACCACGAAGGTAAGTCTTGCGTAGGTATGTTCAGTTGTGTGAAAGTATTGTGCGTTACAACTACTATTAAGAATATCACAAAGAAAAATTTAAATAACGTGATTTGATTTTGTTGCTTCTTTTTCAATTCAAACTGTTGCGGGAGCGGTTACTATGACATTGAAACCCCTTTACCTCATACGTAATTTAAAAACTCGACTTTATTTTAATAGCTTGAGTGTTAGTTGTTAAAATCAAATTTAACAATAGTGTAGTTTAAGGCTCGCTCGCCATTTGTGCTCAAGCACACCACTAGTAGTGTTTGCATGAACTAAGCTAAAACATAGTAACAATACTTAGTTTTATGTTACCTAACATCAGGCTCGCTCGCCATTTGTGCTCAAGCACACCACTAGTATTATGTGGGGACGTACGTAGTCTCGCGTAGCCAGACTAAGGACGTACGTATATCATTAATTGTACTTTGACCCTTGCATATTTTTGTGTTAGCTCAGTGTTCGACTCCGTCCCAAACAGAATCTTCCAGTTTATCGATCATTACCCGTATCATCCTAGAAATTGAATTGTTCACGCTTTCAGTTCTTTTGAGGGTGCAGTTTAAACTCAAAAACTGGCTAGAGTACCATTTCTATTTGAGATAGTGGCGGTGGTAAGTTAATGCGCTATACGAGAATGTAGTTTTAGGCTCGCTTGCAATTTGTGCTCAAGCACACCACTAGTTACTAATTAATACCCAGCAAATTTGTTTTTCAGCTGAATTTCATAACCGATTTAGCCGGTGAGCAAACCGAAGCTCCGTAACTGCACCTGGTTTAGCACCGCAATACTTCTCGGAGCTGTCGCCTAACCGCCAATATACTACGACTACTATATACTAGAGACTACTACTAGAGACTGCGCAACAAAAATCGTACCGCAGCAATTCTGTGCGTTGTTGTTGCGCGGTGCAATTTTTTTGCGGTCTCGGGCGCACCCACCTGGGATATGAATTCAAACCGCGATAGTGTATATACCTTAATACTGCGATTCTAGTCCCTTAGCCACAAATACGTTCGGGTCCCTAGACTAGGAGAGTGCCAGCACCTATTAACTATATTATTCATAGCTGTAAAATTTAGCTTCTCAGGCAGACAATTTTGAGCTAGCTTTATAGGCATTTACAGGTGCATTCACTTTATACAATACTTAAGCTATTTTTTGCTACACTCCCTTTGTGAGTTCATGTATGTGGTAAGATCAGCTCCTCCTGTTTAGCTAAATGTTTAAGGTCAATTTAAACTGAAGAAGATTTAGCATTCTAGTAATTATTCATACTAATTACTCAGACCTAAACACTGATGAAATATGTGGAAAAAATTATACAGAAGCATCCACAGAACTAGAGAGCAAGTTTCATATTTAAATTTTGCTAACAAAATATTGTTGCTGGTAAGCTTCAGGTGTGAATGTGAAGGGAGGCCCAGTGGCAGTTTTTGCTGTTCTTTAGTATCTCACTGGCGCGGTATTAAGTGGTACTAATTGCCGTTAATTGCTGCTAATTGCAATCAACATCATTATCCTGTCTCTTACCCTGTCTTTAGGGGGGTTAATTACTTAGGGCATAGGATAATCTTGCCAGATAGAGAATTTTATTTTCTACCCTCTCCCCCCCCCTCCCCCCCCAACAAACTCGATACCTTCTTCTATTATTATTTTTTTTTTTTTTTCAATTGAGTAGGTATATGACATCCATACATGCATGACATACATGCATGATGTAGATATGATTTTTGTTCGACTGCAGGTTCCAGCTTGTCTACAACTTTGCCAGGGACCTCGACGCATGAGCCAACTGCTCTGGAGGTGATCGGATGTATGCCAGAAAAGCTGAGCTAAGCGTCCCAGGATTCTGATTGTGGAATCCTCAATACCCACTTTCGCAGCAGCCGTGGCCGGCAAAATCTTGGTAGGGCAGCCCAATTTCCTGTAGGGACTGTCCTGATATGTTTGGTGAAGAGGGGCTTGGTAAGGGGGCGTCCATCCTTGAATGTGAAGAATGGACCTGGCGATGCGCTTCTGCTGCACATGTAGCTGAGGACTGCTGCCACTGGGCATAATGAGCATACTGTTCTCCCAAATTGGTCTGTCTTCGACCGCTTCAATAATACTCGCAGCAGTGTCGGTGTGTCGCGATTGTCTACGGAGATATCACCCCAGCTTAGGTGTGCTCCCTGGGAATAGGCTGTGGCCTATGGAATCGTGATTTCTCCAGCCCTGAAAAACCCGAAAAAACGCAGTGTAGCTGCATCGTGATGTCTGGGTATTTCACCCTTGGTGACCACCTGGCATGAATCTGGCGTAGGATTGCTGGAGTGATCGGAAGCCTGATTTTTTTATCTCAAAGGTGTGGATTGTGAATGCACTCGTTTAATCCCCCCCCCCCCCCCCCCCCTCCCCTGAATTAACTTCAAACGGGGAAGTGAGGAGTACTCCTTGGGCTCGGGTAGACCGAGTGTAATCTGTGTGTGCCTAATACCTGCCAGGTAGGTCTTTATTGTTTGGGGAGATAATTTTTGAGCAGCCAAGTACGATGCATAATAACACAATATAGATTCTGATACAGGAAATATCGAGTACAAGTCGCAGAAGTCGGTGAATCTTTGTAGCCGATTGTCTCCTGGTTGAGTCTGCTATACCCTGGTCGCAGTAGAACTGAACAGCTTCATCCAGGTCGGTGATGTCCAGTCCAGGCTTGGGTGCAGCAGCCACTGTAAAATATAATGAGGCATTACAGTTGGACTAGGGCTACCGTTAATATTCTTGGCTAAGAATGACTGTGTCTTTCCCCTGGACAGGTCATCCGCTTTGTCATTTTTTGCCCCTGCCAAGTGAGTTGCCCGTATGATAAATTGATTCTGGGCCTCGATAAAGAAAAGACACCTCAACATGTGCATCAGGAGAGGCCACATGCCCACCCTACATGTCGGGCCACCTGCCCACGCTAACATGCCGGGTCACGCGCCCACACTAACATGCCGGGCCACGTGTCCACACTAACATGCCAGGCCACACGCCCACACTAACAAGCCGGGCCACGTGCCCACACTAACATGCCGTGCCACACACCCACTTTAATATGCCGGGCCACCCGCCCACACTAACATGCCGGGCCACATGCCCACCCTAAACCATCAGGCCACCCGCCCACCCAAGATGCTGGGCCCCCAATACTGCACTTCTATGTAGGGCCATGCACTCATGCTGGGGTACCTGCCTGGACACACCCCCTTTTTTTTTGTTGCCCACCCCTGCTTGCACGCTATCCTGCCTAGCTGCTTTTTTCTTCTTTTTTTTTATTGCCCACATGTAAATCCACACCTTATATATAACATTTTACATTGTACTCCTTCTAGCACGTACTACGCCACCTTTAGCGTCTTCCTAGTATAGTACTTCACCATCCCGTCGCCTTATGCTAGCCGCCTACCGGTGATGCTTCCAGAACTTGTGCCACTCCTCTCTGCATTGGCTGGGGCTGACTCGTACGCCGCTGGACCAGCCGAGGGCAGACCCACGCGTGAGTTGATGAGGCTCTCGATCCACTCCCGCTGAGCGTCAGTAAATTCCTGTGGTTCTTCTGACGGCGTATGCAAACTCTCGCCCCTCTCCTGCTCAGTCATCTCGTGGCTGCGTTCTTCCTTTCCCGAATACTCTCGCTGTAATCGCCCGTGATCACTCTTAGGAACTTCTCTGTCTGCTGCTGCCTTGAGCTGGTAGATTGTGCTTGCTGAGCACGTGGGCTTACTTTGTGCATGCCTGCCTACTGCCTCCTCCCTCCATTAACTACGTTCAACGATGCAATCATTAACCTTCATGTATAGTTGTATGGCTATTAGGTGGGTGAAGTGTTCCCACTGGGGGGGGGGGGGGGTGGACAGGAGAGCACTGACAAAAAAAAAAAAATTGTTAGTGTTCCAACCATCAGCAAACCAAATTCTCTGATGTAGCTGAATTACTACATCATGTTCTTGTCTATTACCTTCCAGATTACCCAACTAAGCCTACCATTATATAAATGATATATAAAATTTCAAAAAAAAATTGGATTTTAATTTCCCTTCGGAAAAAAATTAAAAAATGTAGCTACCATCAAAAGTTCATGAATAGAAAACCCTTCTAAATCAACAAGGGTTCATGGTGCATCAACTAATGGCTTATCTTCATATTCATTGAGCTGTTCCACAAGTTTGTTGTTCCACTTCTGTATGTTGAACAACACCATGTAGATGCCTAGAGCCTGGAAGACTATCATCAGAAATATGCCCAATACCTTTGAATAAAAATGCATGCATATAGCTGGTTATCAACTGTTGCCTCACAATATTCAGTTTCAAGTTAGTTTTCTACTTACAGCAGCTGCTGAAAACGATTGATCTCCCACATGTATAGACTGTGTAACATTATAGACATCCACAGCACGTAGAGCAATACTGCTTGATATGAGCAGTGCTAAGAATATAGCACCACTGATCACAGAGTCCTGTAACAAGCAAATGTTGAAGATATCTCTACTCATGACCATCATAGTTACTCTAATCTTAGTCATATTATTTCACTTACCACTGCAAATGCCACTGTAGAATATGTGTTGATGATTTTGAAATTCATGAATCTTACCAGCAAGATGGTAGTCTCAATGAGCATGCTCATTAGGGATAAGAAGATCAGGAATTGAATGGATCTTACTCCATTGGCTGCAATTAAGGTCAGACTAGGCAATAATGGGGCATAATTTTCAGTAGCAATGCTTGCAGAAATGAGAACACATAGTGAAAGCACCTGGAGATCAATAGTATCAAATTAGGCACCATGAAGACAAAATGGAAATTTTAACTTACTGCTGAAGATACTCTGAGCCCAACTTCTATAATACCTTGTCCAAACTTGACCAAGGCCAGACTGGGCCTAATGTTCAGTTGTTGTGGCAACATTCCATTGATCATGGTGACAATATCTGTGGCCATTCCTGCTGTAAAGTAATATGGCCGCTGAACTGCAAGTTAAGTGTAATTACAGAACGGTGAATTTTTTATGCAGTTAGTTGCAGGGGCGAGAGGTAGAGGTAGATTTTGCCTGTGACACGCGCAAGCGCACTAGGTAGGGATGACGCGTGTGATTCCTCCCCCATTTCCAACGTCATATCCACACGACTAACTGTTAGAGCGGAGTGGAGGTGGTGAGTGTGAGCTTCAAACAACGCACTCGCAAAATATGCCTCCCAAAAACACTTCCCTTTAATAAAAGAGAGGGAGAGAAATATGTTATAGTTAAAGCATGAGCGCTTAGTTTCTAGTCGATTTATTGCACGACAGCCCGAGGGCCGTAGGCCCGAGGACTGAGTGCGATAAATGTACTAGGCACTAAGCGCTCATGCTTTAACTAGTTTAAATACCGGGCAAGTGTTATTGCACACTTGCCAAGTTATTACACCTGACAACAATATAGCAACGGTATTTAAACAGTTTTAAGGATCAACACTGTGTGCTGTCCTTCAAATTGTTCCCAACGCATAGGTACCAACTGTCCCCCCAAATCGAGCTGATTTTGAAAACTCCTGTCCAGGCCCCGCCTGATTTTGTTTTATCTAGGTGTGTACAGCCAAAGTACCCCCCCATAAAAAATTTTTTTTTTTTTAAATCCTCTCTGTAGTTTTTGTCCCAGCCCCAGGGTCTACCATTATAATTTAATTCATGGGTATGGGTTTTTCAGCACAACTTGGGGCCAAAAGCCAATACAATCAGCACCTGTTGATTTTGGGATGTGGATCCAGGCACCCCCCACCTGCACCTAGCCAATATATAGTGCTAGGGAAATGGGATAGCAGACATTACCTAAATAGCCCCCCCTCCCCCACTAACATCATGTTTACATTACAATCACCCAAATATTAACCTCACTGACTCACATTTATATCTTTGTAACTGCAAGAGTAGTTTGTTAAAAATCAGAGAGAAGGCAGAAACTATGAAAGAGAATAACTAGCTATATAAATCAATATGGAAACTGCATGGATAGCATAAATACAGTGCTATTAACAATTTAAAATAATACCATTAACTTACAAAACTTAACAACACATCTCTCTATCAGTTTGAGAAAATTAATTATTTACACACCTATTGCAAATAACGGAGAACAAGTACAGCAATTTAGAACACTTAGATGTAATAGCATTGGAGCAACTTTAAAAAACAAAAACAAAAACAATAATATAAATAAAACAAAATGTGGTGTAATTCAGTATGCAAATGACACTCTAATCTTGGACTGCTAAGTTGTGAAAATCCATCAATCCCTTGAAGTATTTAACAGTCTTGACTCTGAGTTCCATAGTGGCTGGTTCATCACAGATGAACAGAGCATTCCTGTGCATTTGGAAGGCAGACACTGTCCACATATGACTCACTCCTTCTTCGATGGCCTTGGAAAGAGCTAGTGCTTTATGTGCACCAGTTATCAGCACCATCACCTGGACAAACACACATGAAGATTTACTAGCCCCATTACCTAGGACAAAAGCACGCACATGCACACACACCTTGACACACACACACACACACACACACACACACACACACACACACACACACACACACACAATCTTTCAACTCATTCACAGTCTGTCCTAGGTGGTTTATCTGATCACACAAAGCAAAGTGTTGAAACATTCCCTACAGGAAACCAGGTAGTAAGCAGGGTTGAATAACCATGCTAACTTCGATTTGTAGTCACATGACTAGTACATCCAAATTATGTTGCTGGGAGGCTGCTACACCCTGGGATAATTTGTCTATAGGACACACCCGACTCTTAGGAATAATAATGAACAATTGGCAGCCAAAGCCTAAGTATGACATGTGCTGTTAATCATAAAGCTGCTGCTAGCCCAATAATAGCTTCAATATAAAATAACTTGTATGATATACAAAACATCAGTACACTATTTTACAAGGCAAAGCATCTACATCAACAATAAGTGATTGCATATGGGACCAGCAAAATCCACTTAGAAGGAAGTAAACAGTGACACACCTCCTTGGCATCCATGACGGTCCCCACCCCCACTGTGAGTGCTGCCTTGGGAACACTGGCTGTGTCTCCCTTAAAGAATCTTGCATTGGCTTCAATGGTCTCCACAGCCAGTGACTTGATCCTGGTCCTTGAGGTAAGAGAGGAACCTGGCTCATTGAAGGCAATATGGCCATCTGGACCAATACCTGAACACAAAGCAAAGATTTGAGATGTCAGTTAATCCTATCATAATGTCATTGCTATGAACAATTCTGCTGTACTATGCACCTTCCCCATCCTATCCCTCTCCATCCTATCCCCTCCCCATCCTATCCCCTCCCCATCCTACTTCCTCCCCATCCTATCCCCTCCCCATCCTATCTCCCTCTCCTCCCCATCCTATCCTCTCCCCATCCTATCCCCTCCCCATGTTGTCCCCTCCCCATTCTGTCCCCTGTCTATCTTATCAGTTTCCCACTTCCCATTCTGCCTTCTTCTATCTTGTCTATATCTTATCCCTTCCTACACAACTCTCTTCCCACTCCTCCAAATCCTCCCATCCCTCCAATCCTCCCCCCCCTTCTCCTCATCCAATTATCACCCACCATTTTCCCTCCCTTTCCTCATTTTATTCCATTTCATCCTCTCTTGGCCACTTCCTTCCTCAGGTGTACTAACCTCCAACAAAAAGGTCGACTCCTCCATCTCTTTTCATGCTTTCCTCAAAATCTTCGCATTCCTTAATCAAATCTTTCGCAGTTCCATCCAGGATGTGGACGTGGGCTAGGAAACACAGTCAGCACATAGCATAAAATACCGGTAATTGTGTGAAATTACTAGTAGAGGAAGGTGGAAGAACTTGTTTTGTACCATACAGGATCAACAATACTAGCTGACAAAGCCAATAAACTCATGCATTCCAAGTTACAGAAGGATGCCAGCTAATCTTCGAGTAATTAAGCTCCCACTCCCCCCCCCAAAAATTTTTAAAAATAAAATCAGGAAACTCTGACCACAAAAATGAATGGTAATTCCCACAATTGTGAGATTGATGCAACCTTTCAGTGTGCTATCATACCAGCTTCATGTGAGGTCACTACAAATAAGGTTGGTTCAGTAATGTGACCAGTGGGAATCACCCAATGAGGCTAGACAAAAACAATTTTAAGATGCCATCTGAATACTTAGCAGAGGTTGCCCATAATATTTCAGAAGTGCACACTGGTTTGACAAAATCAATTAACTAGTCCTTCTTGTCAGACATGCCATGAGTGATGGGGAATGGAATTATGGGGGAATGGAATTATGGAGAGGTTTCAGTTATCCATTCATTACAGTGACTTGCAATCATCATCGGTCATTAAAATTACAATTATTCATATATAATATAACAGGGAATTTTCATTATTTTTTTAAATGTTGTCTAATAAGGTCTAGCCATCATACTAAATAGCTTTTGCTTCTTGTAATGCATTTTATGGGAGATATATTAAAGGTTACTTTCAAACTGGGTAGAGAATAGAGGAGGATTTTTGAAAAAAGGTTATCGATATTGAATCACTGTTCACAATTTCTTCATGTAATCTCGTCAAATTTCAAACGAAAGCCAGGTATTTCACAAGTGGCCACTCTCTAAGACTCAAAGTTCTCCTCTTGGTCCAGTCACTGAAGCTGGAGCAAAACAAAAGCTGTGAATTAGAATGTCTTCACCCCACCACCCCTCCCTCGGGTTCGTGTGTGTACATGCATGCTCAATAATGAATGATTTGCATTAACCAGGTTTAGAGTTCCAATACTAACTAGAACTTGTACTGTCAAGAGTGTAATTAGCAGGTAATTGCCAGGAACCAGATGCAACTTCTAGCACTAAATTAGAAATATTCAAACAAGTTGTATGAAGATCCCAGATTACAAACAGTGATTCAGTATCGGTGAATGACTCGTCATACGACAGTATCCTCAAACCATTAGTTCTACATTCTCATCATAAGCTACTCAACTCAAACACTACACCCAGTAACAACAGTTATGTAGTTTTAAAGTACAGCCTTATTTGGGCACCGTGGAAGTGGAAGGTGCTCATAACTTCATTACATCTGAGTAATGTAGTATTTTTTTGCCAAAAAAAAAGAAAGAAAAAAGGTCAATTCTAAATAATTTGGTGTTGTATCCAAGAGAGCAGAATAAAAGTTAACTAGTGTTCATTTACAACTTTAACTGCCTCAAATGATGAAAAATGTGGGTGTGGTTTCCTTAGTAGGTGTGGTCTAAAGCAAGTTGCTACCTAGGTGAATGTGAGCACGTGTACCTGGTTCGATGTCAATGTGGTTGAAGAAGTTGTGGAACATGTAGTAATGGTAGCTCTCCGGGTGGTCCTGAGGCAGTCCGATATACTCGTCCATGTTGTAGGTCTTCACATACTTGAAGGACAACTTCCCTTCCTTGCAGAACTCGATGAGTTTTTTGTACATACCCAATGGAGTACCACCTGACACGACAAAAAAATAATAATAATAACAAAACAAAACAAAAAATGTATATTCACATGTTGGGAATATTACGCTTCCCTCCCGGGATAAATTGTAACCATTGGTTGCTGGGTAATCACAGTTACATGCACGAGAGCAATTATCATTCTTAGCTAAATATGCTGCAGAGTGTTTGTTTGCATTTTGATGGGCTCATATAGAGAAATAGCAACTGAACTAACTTAATATTGTGTATGCATGAGATTGTTAGGCCATACTACTGCCAGACAGAGTGACAATTCTCTTCCTTACTTAATAATCACCTTAGACCGAATACTGCCGTCACACCATTGCATGTTGACTGTAGCAGACTGAATGACATAAACATCAGCTACAGCAAACAAATACCATCACCGCTAGTTCTTGCCCAACTCTCCCCTCCTGTATGCCATAGGTGAACTGTTTGTGAGCCCAGGTATGATATTAAAGACAATCATACAGATTAGCTGTTTTAGAAGCTAAGCAATATTTTTTGATGACCCTTCACATATGTGGCAAACACTAACTAAAATTACAAGGAGTATCCCTCCAGAGTCACCTTAAATGTTTGTTGCACTAAACATCTCGAGATATTGATCGACCACCACATAAATAGAGGAGCAAAATTCCAAATAGCAGTTAGTACAGCGTAGCCAGACCCGTTACTGAACCACTACGTTGGGAATGGGTCTGGGGACATGGTCATACCAAACTTGTTCTGCCGCACATATATTGTGGTGGTCAATTACCGTTAGCAAATTACCGGGAATAGCACCCTCTGCGCGCTTTGCACGCTATGGGTCTGGCTCCGCCAGACTAAATAGCAGTGTAGTTTTGCCAGCAGACCCTTTACCTAATCACTCATTGGAAGAACCTGATCACTTGCCTGCACCAAACTCATTCTGGAGGACGGTACCAAAAGTGCTTCAAATTGAAAGGGGAATGTTAGGTCAGGGCCTCTACTGGTGGAGGAGACAACCAATACCAGATTTCTCTTTCACCGGCTTCAGCAAACCATCTATTGGCAAAATTGAGATTGGCTGTGCTCTGTTGAAAACAGACCATTAGCACCAGGAAACTGCACCATGCACATCTTCTTCAAACAAAGTGGAATCAAAGCCACTGAAGAAAGTAAGAGCTTTAAAAACCCAAGTCACAGAAACTGGTGGAGGAGACCAGAATGAAATGTGAATGGCAGTTGAAGGTTTCAAGATATACATTTTATGGAATTATCAAAATAGAATAACAAATAACAAGCAATTCCCAGTTCATTGCCTTAATTGTTGCTACTGCAATTGTCACTTTTATTATTACTATTATTATTATTATTATTATTATTATATTGTAGCTGGTTTATGCAATTGAATTGGCAATTCTTTAGAAGGAGTGGGGGGGGGGGGGGGGGGGGGGGGTGGTGGGTGGGGGGGGGGGGGGGGGGGGGAGAGGAATCTCAGTTGGAATAAAACCAGGTTTTCCTAACCCCATCTGACTTAGCTGGCGTAGTTGAGACCCTGTACAAACCGCTACAACTGGGGAATGGGTCCCTGGGACAATTGCCATACCAATTTGTTCTGTTCTCTGCTGCGCACATATATTGGGCGGTCAATGTACCATTAGCAAATTACCGGAATAGCCCTCCTCACCACAAACAGAAATTCCGGTACGTGTCAGCCCCTTTCATCAACTCTAGGTTAGCAATCACGTCTAATTTGCGGTAGAAATTCAGGTGGTACACTCACACTTCCACATTCCTCCAGAAAAATTGGGTATGGCCTGTCCCCAGGCGCTCCGATGCTAACGTGGGTCCTGGCTCTGCCCAGACTACATCGGAACCCTGGTAGTTGAGCGGCCATTATAACTACTACAGGGTTTCATACAGAGGTAGGGCGGCCCTGGGAATTCCCCCCCCCCCCCCCCCCCCCCCCCCCAGAATTTCATGAAATAAATTAATAATATTTACTACTTAATGGTATTCTGTGGTTATGATTTATAATGGTATTCTCTGAGTTTGTTGTTTGTATATATCTAATAGTTGGTAAAAGTTCACTTCAGTTAATTGAGGTCCTTCAAATGCAATATACATTAGTCTTCCAAGATTGGTGTCACTAATTCTAGATCCAAGACGATTTTTAATTAAATGGGTGTGGTTTCAACAAAATTGGGTGTGGTCAATCAAACGTGTGGTCCCCCCCCTCCCCCCCAGAAAAAAATCCTGTATGAAACCCTGACTAGTGATGTGCTTGAGCACACTACGTGTATACGGTAAAGGGGTTTCAATGCCATAGTAACCACTCCATGCAACAGTTAGAATTGAAAAAAAAGCAACAAAAACAAGTAGCATTATTTACACGTTTTCTTTGTGATATTCTTTAGCTAAGTAAAGCACAATACTTTCACACAACTGAACATACCTACACAAGGCTTACCTTCGTAGTTACTCTAGTGGACGAAGAATTTTCAAGCAAATACTGTTTAGTAGGGCTTATAACTGTGACAAATAGCTTATTAACTTACCACCGCCACTAACTCAATAGAAATGGAACTCCGTTAAGTTTTTGAGTTTTAACTAAGAATTGAGAGCGGTACAGAATTCAATTTTAGTATGATACAGGTAATGATAGCTAAACCGGAGGATTCCGCTTAGTGAAGTTTGGGACGGGGTCGAACAACGAGCTAACACAAAAATACGAGAAGGTCAAAGTACAAAATGACATACGTACGTCCAAACGTATATATAAATAAACAAACATTCTCGATTTTCAATTGTGTTACCCCTGTAAGTGTCTCGCTCGCTCGCTAAATATAGAGCACAAAAAAAACGAGCCTCAAATAACACTTTGCTATCACACACAAACATTGTTAATGAACTTACATTTGAACACTACATTCCAGCAGAATAATCTTATTGGAACCAATTGACCACTCTTTTGAGTGGAGTAATTAGGTAAAGGGTCAAGCTAGCAAGATTAATAGTAGTGCAATTATGAGTGACTAAAAGCTAGCATTTTGGCTCCTACTCACCGCAAAAGGTTTGGTTCATGTATCCACACCCTGATGGTTTAGTTCACTTATTTTTTCTTGAAAGGTTAATTAATCATCAATATTATATAGCACGTTATCTCCAAGTATGCAGTACTGATGGACCACATTGTTAATCAGAATTGAGTATGATGCAGCAACCAGCTAATATGTACCTGTGGGTAGCCCCAGAACGAAGTACTTTTCTGGACCAGGGTCGAACTTTAAAATAGTGTTACGCACGTACTTGGCGGCCCATTCACTGGCAGAGTCGTAATCATCCAGTATTACCAGCCTCATCGTTCTCTGTGAAGGTGTACTACTATCGCAGATTAGTAGTGAGCAGTCTGGTGTGAGATGGTTAGCTGCACATAACCTTAGGAAACACACGCCCCCTGATAACCCTTACCTAAGTGAGTTTGTGATTTTGAACACACTTTACCAGCGCGGTTCATAAGGCGGGGAGTAGTCTGGCGCGCCAAACCCTTTACCCAACCGCTCCGCTCGGTAGGGTCTGGTGACCCTAACGTATGCGTTTGGTGACTTTCCCCTGGATTTCAGGGGAAACATATAAATTGTGTATTGCTTATGACATAACTCGAGTGAGCAATAAAATCATCGCGAAGTTTTAACGTTGGCAGGGACATTGAGATTTTGTGGCAGAGTTTATTGCAGTTTAGCGTTTGTTCTTTCGAGGTTGGATTTTTTTGGTATGGAGGTAGAAAGCTGCTGTTGCTATTGCTGTGGAGATGATCTTTCTGGCGGAGAGCAGAAAAAAAGGAGGCGAAGGCTTGCAAATCCTAATTTCAAGGAATCACTCTCAGTATTAGTCTACCTTGCATCTGAGCTGAGAGCTTGCATTGATGTGTCTAGAATGCATGATGGATACATTTGCAGAAGCTGTGCTACAATGCTGGATAAATGTTCAAACCTCCACCAGAAGATCAGCAACAAACTCGGAGCTGCATTGCACAGGTTGCCCTCTAGTAGAGTAGCAGCTGATCAATCCCCAATTGCTAGGCCAGCACGAAGGTCACTTAGATCACAAGGAGGACTAGGATCTGCACCAATGGTAGCATCTGGAAGCACTGAGTCTCCAACTATTGTAGTAAGATAATTTAATTTTTACGTAACGATTAAATGTGTATAACTAGTAAAAAGTGACAACAACAATAAACAAACAAAACAACACTGAATTAATGCAAACATAAACTAAACAGAGTTTATATTTAAATTTTTTTCAGAAGATAGTATATCATGATCAGGTACTTTGTTATCAGATCAATTTTATATTTATGATGTGACATAAAAATTATATTGTAGGCACGTGTTCTATACAAGTCACAAACACAAAAATCGTATGCCTTTACTCCAACTAGAAGAAGAATATGTAGACCACTGATAAGGAGGAACTATAATTCCTTCGCACGGACCACCATGCAGAACAAAGGAGCGAAAAAGGCAATACTAGATGTCGTAGGCCAAATGTTACAGAAGGAAGTGATATTTCTTTGTTCAAATACTCACAAAAGTCTGTTGACTGAAGAGCCTAACAAAGATTTGGATGGTTTAGTCAAGCGCATCATCTGTGAGGTGCACGATAGGGCGCCTACTCTTTTTCTGCTGCTAGGATGGGCCATGAAGACGAGGCAACCTCACTCGAACACAAACATTCTCATCTCAACCATCACATCCATGATTTGCAAGCATCGCAAAGCATCTGCGTGCCAGTTTCAGCGACTAATTTCCTTGGTTTTATATAATGGGCATTCTTCAAAGCAGGTACTAAGCAATAATTTGTTGTGAGATATTTTTAGTGAGGCATTGAAACATGTACGTCATACACATGAATTTCATAACTCTAATGATGGCTATATATTATATTTAACGGTATATGAACGGCTTCAAAAGCTTGGTTTATGTCTTTCACACTCAAGGACAATAAAACTTGTCGACAAACTTGGAAATCAATATGACCAAAAAGTGAAAAATTGGAAAGTTGAGTCTGAAGATATGTTTGTCAATTCTTCATTATGTGTGAGTTGATTATAATCATCAAATGTAGTCAAGTAATATACATGAGTCTTTGTACGTAGGTGGAGACTGTTAAAACCATGGATCTTAGTCAATTTCCAATCCTTTCGAGAGATGACTCAGATTTTGACTTGGAAGAAGCAGATTATGACAAGATAGAGTGTAGGAGTACAGGTGTTTTTGAGGATGCATATCTGTATGAATCACCTAATATAGATACTGAGTTAATCTCATATGACAGTGATGGCAGCCATCATGATGGTGATCTGACCTGCAGTGATACCAGGCCTGAAGAGCAAGTTCATCAGGAGCAGTGGGTGGATCAGTGCCACAATGACAGTGAGGTAAATGTTATCGTTAATTAGCTAATAAGATAATAATGCAGTGTATTGACCATGAAGACAATTCACCATAAAAATACATTTGTGACTGTCTATGGGAAATTTGGGCACAATGCGGCGTGTGTAAACGTCGGTAAATCAATTGAATTTTTTTTAAAAGTATTAAATAAGCCGAGTGAACGGTTAGGTCAATTATATCAGGAACGGCTGAAGCTATGATGATACAACTTGGAGAACTCAATATCTGGATGCCAACAACTCTTCTTATAAGTGCAAAAAAAAAATTTTTTTTGATGGTCACATTTAAGCAAACAAAATGGTGTGTTGGGCAATATTTTGTCATATAACTAAACTTTCATACAAGGAGGGGGAGGGGGGGGGGGGTTCCTAGTGAAAATTCCCTTCCTGGCAAAACTATTTTTAACTGCACAGCATTAATGCATGAGCAGTACAATGAAGAATATTACTTGTCTGATTTGTTGCATTTACACTCATTATGTCAACAGATTTGTCTCCAGTATCATATAATATAAGTGGTGATAATTACCACTTCAGTTTGATATTTCTCACTCAATTAATCTTGGCAGGTAGATGATACTCAGTCTATGAATGTTGACGAGCCTGATGAGTCATGTTTGCAAGAGCCACAAGAATGGAGTGATCAGCAATCTGAAGTAAGATTTTATTATGAATGTGGTGTGTTACAATTTGTTTGTTTTTTGAACTGAATTTTTTTTCTCCAAAACACAAAAATCAAAAGAAAAAAGATTAAAAATGTAACCACTGTAATTACGTGTATGTGGAAAATTATTACTGCACTGAATTATCATGAAATAGGATGGCTTTACGCTAGTACTCAGCAGAGTGGGAAAACTGTGTGGCTATTGTTAGTCACAGTTTATTGTGAGAATTTTTGTGTCAGGTTAGGGGTTAGGTAATTCACCTGTACTCTGATTAATTGCACCACTATGTGTCAGTTGACTGTTAGCACACTTGCTGTTGTCATTCATTAATTCTGTCACTCTTCTGTCAACAGGGGTTCTTGCTGGGCCATCATCTAGGCACTGAAAGTCTAGTGAAATTTCATTAATTTATAAGGCAAACTGTCAGAATTTTTATTTTGAATATTCCTCTAGAGCAAAAAAGTTTAGTTTTGCCTGTGCAGGTTAATGGGAGTAGCTAGTCACCTGACCCTCCCACTTTAGCCCAGTTGATAGGTCTATATGCTAGCATTAACATAATAGGTAACCAAGAGCAGAATAGCATAAAACAACAACAACAACAACACCGAAAAGGAATGATACAACTTGCTATTATAGAATGTTTAGAAATTTTGTGTTTATGCGCATTTTTTTTTTTTTTTTTTTTTTTTTGCTACCAAGAACATTTCAAGGACCCTATTTTCATGCTCTTTTGCTTTTACATAAATATGAGTATTAGTACGGGTAACCATGCTGTTTATATCTAATAGCACAGGTTACCCGTGCTCACTAATAGTAGGCCAGCTTTTAAAAAAGTCATTAGCAATTGTAGCTACACTGTATCGTTCACTCACTATCTCCTTATTTCAGGATTAGCTTCCGCTGGAACTTTGTTTTCAATGTACGGCTCCTCCTAATCTGTTGAAAAACATTCTGTCTAATATGGGAAGAGCTTCTGTGATAAAGAATGACATTGTCTCCAACTAGAAACTACTCGAACTGTATGTTTCCAAGGTTAACGCTGCATGCGTGCATACTTACCCGTACTATTTCACTTAGCTACTGTGGTATTTCACTTAATTTTAATTAATGTACTACTTTCTTGCAGCAAAAAAAATTTGTGATCAATACATACAGTCAAGTATACTTTTTTGTATTTGAAAAGCCCAACTAGTTATCTCAGAGACATGCACATATGACATAGCATGATGATTAGTGGTGGAAGCAGTCAAACATTTAAACCTCTATTATAGTGTGGCTTCTGAAGTTTGCTTCAGGCCATAGGCACACAAAGTGACAATGAGGTGTATCTGTATATACCCTCACTGAGTAGTCTACCCTCCTTGTGGCAGGTTTTACAACTGAGAACTGGGTGGACTGTAACTGGAGTCATGTTTCACACACTTCCTAGCTGACTTGGTAATTAAACCATTTAACAATTATGCTTATGTTTACTAATTACTACTTCTATAGAAAGCACCATTGTGTACTTATTTGTGTATGTATGTGTGTGTGCATGTGCTTGTGTGAGTGCATGTGTGTGTACAGGTCTGTGAGTGTTTGTGTGTGTGGGTGCTTGTGTGTGTTCTTGCGTGGGTGTGCAGGTGTGTGTATGCATTGTTGTTTTTTGTGTGTGTGTGCTTGTGTGGGTGCAGGTGTGAGTGTGTGTGCATTTGTGTGTGTGCGTGCTTGTGTGCGTGCATGTTTGTGTGTGCGCGTGCTTGTGTGTGTGATTGTGTGTGTGTGTGTGTGCTTGTGTGTGTGTGTTTGTGCATGTGAGTAAATGTGTGTGTTTGTATTCATGTGAGTTGTTATTATGGGTGTATATTGAGTGTGTGTAGATCTTCATCATACCTGTGTCATGTGTGTTCGTGTTGTATGTGATTTGCTACGATTTTGTAGTGTCTAAAGCTAGTGGTGTGCTCTAATAGCACAAAATAGCAAAGCGAGTGATGCATGTTCCCTGTAATTGCAGCTATTCCATGCATACTTGGTGTGGCTAGGAACATTTAATGGCTTTTCAAAAAGAAAGATTCTTTACCTTGCTACCTGTTTCCGTTTCGTTTTAGCTCTCCTCCTCCTTGCCCTGTCTTTTTCATTTCTTATCTCTCTCCTTACTAATTTTTCTTCTGGAGTTTCTAACGCCCTCAAAGCTCTTGACCGAGCGTTTCTAACGTTTTTGTCTCTCTTTCGCAGAATTTGTTTCACTGGGCATCGCTACTTCGTACGGCGGGTAAACAAAACAAAATGTTGCTAAGAAGGTTACCCGGCCCGCGCAAGAGCGTAGGAGAAAATGTGCACATGTACGCCGACGCAAGAACAAAAACAATTCCTAGACCTAACAAAAAAATAACTGCGGAATGATAAATAAGTCAGCTCCGCTCGCTTCGCTGAATTAAAGTGGATATTGATTAAAAACTGAGTTATAATTGTAATTACAAAGAGTTTAGTACAGTTAATCCATTCAATTGTCTGCCAAAAGCGGTTCTCAATAGAGTTTCCTTTTGGTCATCATATTTTTGTTTCATTTTGTATTGGTCATACCCTTTGTATTATATTCTGGTAATTTCTAGATCTATAAAATGGTATATCTAAATACAATTTTTTTAATCAAAAGCTTTGCTGTTAAATAAAAAAATTTTTTTCATTTGCGAAACAGTATGAGCATCAGTGGGATAACTGTCTTGTATCTGTCAGTGGAATAACTGTCGTGCATCTGTTAGTGAGACCAACAATACTAATCTGGTTCCACATTTACACCATTGCATTGCAATTTAATTAAAATGTTGGTTTAATTATTTTTGTACTTTCTGAGTAAGTGGAACTTTTCAAGGAAGAATAACACTCAAGTAGTAAATAGGTTTGGGGGTGGGGGAGTTGAGGAAAATAATTACCTCATCTAAAATCCGAATGTGGTCACTAATGTGGGAAGATTTTTTTAATGTTTGAATTTATAGCTACTCTACCATGGTAGTGCAATTTTTGGAATCTTGGGTGAAAAAATAGATTTGCTAAGTTCATCTTTAACCATTGAATTCATTCTGAAATAAACCAAGTATTGTGCTATTAATTTAATGTATGCAATTATGTGTTTATTTAGTTAAGCGCAGGTGGAGATTCATCTCGTGATTTTCTGTCAACTACATCTGTGAACCCGTGGCATCCATCTCTCATTAACACTGACCTCGAAGGCTCATCTGATGACAGTTCAGTGAGTGAGGCAACTGAGTCTTGTAGCAGCCTTTCATTACCATGTGATGATGGCATCCAACATCTAGAGGAAGCAACACCTGAAGCATCTTTTGATTCTGCAAAAATAGTCCAGACCTTTGCTAAACAGCCTTCTTCTCTGAATTCTGGGTACAAGCTGGTTTTTGACAACATAGACAAGAATGTCAAGCCACGATACATGAGATGTGATGCCCAGACCCAGTCTCTGCATTATGTGCAGGTATATGGAGTGAAAGACAGAATTGACTATTCATCATTTACATCAGAACAGAAGACTGAGATAGAAGTATTTTCCATTCTTCCGAATTCAGAAGATTATGATGCTGTCAAGAAAATTTTTACTGTATTGATTTCCAGAATAATGCACAAGCATTTAGCATTTTTTGGTGATGACTTCAAGAAACTCATCCCACAACATATTCGTCACGAATACAGTGCTGAAATGAGTACAAAGTCTGAAGTGGTAAGTGCAATATTTATGTGAGTCAGTCAGGTAAAGTGTCTTTAAACGTGGGTTGTAGTTTATTGCATTTTTACTCCTAATTGTATTAATAACATGTATTTAATTTCTTAAAATTTGTAATGAGTGACTATATTTCATGGTATTTAATTGCCCCAGGTTCCACTTGGAGTACTAGATGAGAATGAGTGCTCGTATGAGGGAATGACTGCAATATTGGATTGGATACATAAGTACATACCAGCCAAATGTGTCGACATGAAAGATAAGATTCCAGGAAGTGATCTTGAGAGGGAGAAGATATTTATTCCAACTCTTGTTGGTGGAGATCTTCTATCTACTGTGAGAGCAAGGGGTGCTTTGTACATTAGAGGTGGAAGTGAATTAGAAGAAGATCGGTTGAAGGGGATCTTACCAGTTTCCGAGGATTGGCATGGAAAAGTTTGCTTCATGGAGGTAACTAGAATGAATGTGTTGTAAATTCAAAGATGTGCTGAATTCAATGCCAGAACAACCAGGTGTTACATAGTTCTAAGAAGTGACAACATTTACACGATCTGTGTGTATAGCATCTTGTAAGGACTAATACATAACTCACGTAATATTCTGCTTTTAATTCTTTTTTGATTATTTATTTCATTTTTGTATTTGTGTTATGTTTGCCATTTCATCACATATAACTGTATTACATTTTGTTTGTTTTGTGTATGTGTTTATTTGTTTTTTTGTTTTTTTGTTTTTT
>WLWD01002868.1_pt1 | contig 34171 bp, 18 predicted proteins | sample 6712731 | NCBI WGS metagenome assembly WLWD01 (sample SAMN12718690, study PRJNA576275) | sponge metagenome | isolation source: marine sponge | host: Mycale hentscheli | place: New Zealand: South Island, Marlborough, Capsize Point | collected 2014-11-01
TTTTTTAATTTAGCATACAGGGTAAAGGGATTTCAGTGCCATAGTCACAACTCTCTGCAACTGCTTGAATTGAAGGAAAAAACAACAACAACAAAACAATACGCGTTATTTAAAAGTTTTCTTTGTGATATTCTTTAGCTAAGTAGTGGTTGTAACACACAATGTTTTGACACAACTGGACATGCACCTACACAGACTTACCTTCGCAGTAGTCTAGTGGACAATGTATTTTCAAGTAAATACTGTTGCGCACGGCTTATAACCATGACAAAGAGCGCATTGACTTACCACCGCCACTAACTCGAATAGAAATGGAAGTCCCTTAAGTTTTCAAGTTTTAACTGCACCCGCAAATGAATTCAAAACGGTAAACAATTCAATTTCTAAGGGTGATACGGTTACTGATCGATAAACCAGAGGATTCAATTTGGGACGCGGTTGACCACATAACTAACACAAAAACGCGAGGGTCAAAGTACAAAATGACATACATACGTCCATACATATATACAAATAAACTAGATGTGCGCTCGAATAGCGCAAATGCATGGCGAGCGAGCAGACTCTTTTTACAGAAAAATAGGACAGAAATTACATCTAACTGTAGTGCACAGTGTAACCCTTTCCATTCTCAGCTAGCATCAGAGAATCTGAAGTCTCTGATCCCAGACTAAACTAACAGAATTACCTGAATAAACTTCGAAAGCAGTGGCAAAGAAGCGCAGCTTGACAAAGACTTCACAATTGTTTCAAGAAGAGAGTAGCTGTAAACTTTTTGGTTGCGTAAGGCAGTGCAGTATGATTCTCCGCGCTCGTTAATTGAAAAATACTGGAACTGTGAACGCTTTACCTAACTTACGTAATTAGAAGCGCGCGCGTTAAAAGAGCATACGTACCATCCATACATACATACATATAACATATACCCGATTTTGCATTATCCACCCCTAATTAGTATCTCGCTCGCTTCGCTCGCTCGATAATAAACAAACATCCCCGATTTTCGATTGTGTTACCCCTGTAAGTGTCTCGCTAGCTACGCTCGCTCGCCAATAACATATACCCGATTTTGCATTATCCACCCCTAATACTGTCTCGCTGGCTTCGCTCGCTCGCCAATAAACATCCCCGATTTTCGATTGTGTTACCCCTGTAAGTGTCTAGCTCGCTACGCTCGCTCGCCGATTACATTGCTCATTTTAGCTAGTTCATTATCTACAGCTGAACATTAGATTGTGTTTGTCATTATGATGTTATGCTCTAAATCTGCTGTTATTGGCAAGCGAGCGGAGCTGACTCTCTAATGAGTTAGCGATATATATATATTATATATATTTAGGTCTAGAAATTGTTTTTGTTCTTGCGTGAGCGTACGTGTGTATTTTTTCTCCTACGCGTTTGCGCAGGCCGGGTAACCTTCTTAGCAACATTTTGTTTTGTTTACCGGCCGTACGAAGTAGCGATGCCCAGTGAAACAAATTCTGTGAAGAGAGACAAAATGTTAGAAACGCTCAGTCAAGAGCTTTGAGGGCATTAGAAACTCCAGAAGAAAAATTAGTAAGGAGAGAGATAAGAAATGAAAAAGACAGGGCAAGAAGGAGGAGAGCTAAAACGAAACAGAAACAGGTATCAAAGTAAAGAATCTTTCTTTTTGAAAAGCCATTAAATGTTCCTAATTTATTTAATAGACTATTCCTGATATTCATCTTCATCATGGTGTGATGTTGTAGATTACAAACGTTTCAGCTACACGGAGCCTTCATCATAGAAAAAAGCTACCACTATTGTTTTCTCACTTCGACAGTATTTTATAGCCACACCAAGCATGCACGGAATAGCTGCAATTACAGGGAACATGCATCGCTCGCTTCGCTATTATGTGCTATTAGAGCGCATCACTAGTATATATATATATAACTTATTGTAGTATTCAACCCAAGATAGATTCAAATACTTATTCAGCGAAGCGAGCAAAGCGAGCGGAGCTGACTCTCTAATGAGTTCGCGATATATATATATATTTTGGTCTAGAAATTGTTTTTGTTCTTGCGTGGGCGTACGTGTGTACCCTTTCTCCTACGCGCTTGCGCGGGCCCGGTAGCCTTCTTAGCAACATTTTGTTTTGTTTACCCGCCGTGAAGTAGCGATGCCCAGTAGACAAAACGTTAGAAACGACGCTCGGTCAAGAGCTTTGAGGGCGTTAGAAACTCCTGAAGAAAAATTAGTAAGGAGAGCGATAAGAAATGAAAAAGACAGGGCATGGAGGAGGAGAGCTAAAACGAAACAGAAACAGGTAGCAAAGTAAAGAATCTGACAGTATTTTGTAGCCACACCAAGCATGCATGGAGGAATAGCTGCAATTACAGGGAACATGCATGGCTCGCTTCGTGCTATGAGCACATCACTAGTTTATCATTCCGCGATTATTATTTTTGTTAGGTCTAGGAATTGTTTTTGTTCTTGGGTGGGCGTACGTGTGCACATTTTCTCCTACGCGCTTGCGCGGGCCGGCTAACCTTCTTAGCAACATTTTGTTTTGTTTACCCACCGTGTAGGAAGTAGCGATGCCCAGTGAAACAAATTCTGCGAAAGAGAGACAAACAATTCTCCTACGCACTTGCGCGGGCCGGGTAACCTTCTTAGCAACATTATGTTTTGTTTACCCGCCGTACGAAGTAGCGATGCCCAGTGAAACAAATTCTGCGAAAGAGAGACAAAACGTTAGAAACGCTCTGTCAAGAGCTTTGAGGGCGTTAGAAACTCCAGAAGAAAAATTAGTAAGGAGAGAGATAAGAAATGAAAAAGACAGGGCAAGAAGGAGGAGAGCTAAAACGAAACAGAAACAGGTAGCAAAGTAAAGAATCAAAAGCCATTAAATGTTCCTAATTTATTTATTGGACTATTCCTCATCATAGATAAAAGCTACCACTATTGTTTTCTCACTTTGACAGTATTTTGTAGCCACACCAAGCATGCATGAAATAGCTGCAATTATAGGGAACATGCATCGCTCCTTCGCTATTTTGTGCTATTAGAGCGCATCACTAGTTTATGAACAAGTAGACTATGTTTTTTTCTACTTAGAAGACAAGAATCATACGTTCAGTAATGAGAAAGTCTATTGCTATAATATACAGGTATACATTATTAGGCAATAGATTTCTATCAATTAGGAGTAGTCCTAGACATGCACATGGAAATTAAGTGTCAACTTGACACTAGTTTGAAGTTGAAAATTTCCTGAATACATGAGCATTTCTTTAAAGTCTACAAAGTCTTGTAAGCTGAAAAACTAATTTGTTTCAGCTAAGATCAACATGTTTTCTATAAGTTTGCTAATCAATGTTATCTCAATGAATATTTGTGCATTATCAAGAAGATATTATCTGAATAAGAGTTGCTTGTAACTTTTTTACTGTTACTTTCAGGACTGAAGAGACATAACATGTTGTGGGAAACATTAAAACTATTATCTTGATGGTATTCATTATATGACATTTAACCAAAAACATAATTGTTTTCTTAATATTTTTGTAATTTTTAGGAATTATAGAGGTCAATATTTTAGTCTAAGCATACTGAGCACTGAACTGAATTTAATAGCTTAAGAATTTATGACCCAACATAATAATCAGGAATAATCAAGTGCCCACACACAACAATGAATAAACATATGAAGATCACTGCCTGAAAAGAGTCCATTGAAGAATGTTGAGGTTATCAAGCTAGCTATCAACTGACTATAAACTAATTTACGATTTTGTTATGGTTGTCAATGGACAGTTTTCATGCAGTGGATGTCCTAAGTTCACAGTTCATAATTCAAATTGACATTTTCACACCAGTCGCAACCACTCATACCTGATTGCTATATTTTATTGTATTGCCTGACATATGACTGCTTATATGTGTGCTCTTCATCAATTTTGGGCATATTTTTTTAACTTAATAATGGAATAAAACATCTGTGAAACTATGTGTAGAGGTGAGTTGTGTTTTAAGCCAGAGATGATTCTTCAAAAGAAAATAGTAGCAAACTTTGCAGGAATGGTTGGAAAGGCAACATAATTATAATAATAATACACTTATCAACTGCATTGTAGCTAGGAATAGAAAGAAAACCAAATACGATTCTCAATGTCTGTGAATTCACTTTCATATGCCTGTTGCATTTTAATATCATTTTTATAGCACTTATATAAAGAGTAGACATCATTTTATATCAAGAGTTCTATATTCACTGATATAAAGGCTAGAGCACTCAGGAATAAGAAATATTATATTCATTGACCGTACATTCCAACTTTATGCTTTTCAACTTGACACTCAGTAAAAACTGGTCAGGCCATAATAACCTGACTGGCCTTACTGGCCTGACCAGTACCTACACTCCTGCTCCTCACCTGCATAAATGACAACAACAAAACAAAATATGGAATATAGAATTTGTCAGAATTACACATAGTGAGCTCTGAAATTGCCACATCTAGCCTTGGTGTGTGGCTGTCTGAGCCCCTCCCTTTTCACATGCTGTCTCTTCCTCTGTGAATGTTATGTCAACGTGTGAGAGTTCACTTTCAACATGATTTTTTGTTGACACGTGAGTTATGTAATATATATATATATATATATATATAGTCAAATAGCTGGTTTTTAGCACAGCTGCTATTCATGAATTACTATAAGCTGAATGTCTTATGGCTTCCCAAATCTGATCTTGAGTTATTTGATTACTAAAACTAAGCTAAAAAAAAAGATAACAACTAAAGAAAATTCGATTAGACCAAAACTGTTTTTTGTCTAAACTGGTTACAAAAACTATTATGAATAAGATCTTCGCATGCATGAAACACACCAAATCTATGGATACGACAAGACATTAGTTTACAAATGCAGTCAGAGTTGTAGTACAGTTGTTATAAATTTTCTGTATTGCTTGCCCAGTTATTTCACATAGAGGTCGAGGTTACTTATATATGTATTTTCATCCGGTGGAGAAGAATTAGCACAGATCCTGACTTCCAGGTCATCAGTGGTGGGTGCAGGCAGAGTCCTGCAGAACCATGGAGGCTGGTTGAACTGGCAGCATGTGTTGTCACCTGAGCATCCTACTCCATCCCATAAAGGATTGTCTGTGTACAATTGACGGTTAGGAGTGTTACGAGTTGCTGCAGCGCAAAAGTAATTGTTTTCCACAAAGGATGGGATAGAGTAGGTCCATGTAGAAGAATTAGAGAGCATACAAGGACATAAATTATTTAAGCGATGAGTAGTTTCATCTCTTGCATTGACAAAGGTCCACACATGTTTCCTTGGAACTCCATGGGTTAGTGATACTCCATGTATATAGTAGCTATTTATGTCATCAGTATTAGTATAAAAACCTTCAGGAATACCAAACTGGTAGGCTATAATACGTCCACAAACTTCTGAGTACCGTATGCCACGTGTTGAATAGAATACAGAGTCACAACTTCGTCTATGCCGGCGACCACAACCTCTGACATTAGTAGTGTTGATAGTATCCCAGGCAGGAGGACAAGACTGGGAGGAGTCAGTCATATTTAAATGACCCACTTGAGTCCAAGTATCATCGGTCTCACCACAATTGCAAGTATTACTTGGTGAACACAGAATATATTTTTTAATTATTTCAGTTACATATGCGTTCAACGAATCATCTGAAGGACAATGATTTACATTTCTGGGTGGTATGGCATTTGGAATGGATCTGTCATGACACTGGCAGTTCACAAGTGCATACAGAAGAGGAAGAATTTGTATTGCTTTATTAATCTTCATAGTTAACTGCTTAACAGTATTACGTGAACCCAATAAACCTAAATGGACAGTATTAGAAGAATATAAGAGTATAACCATACCTCAATGCTATGACCTATGTGTGATAAGTTCTAGAGAAGTTGCAAAAAAAAAAAAATACATATGATTAATTTAGTAGATCCTCAATGGTCAAAGTAGTTCAAATTTCAATTATGAACATTTTAAATATCATTATATTGAATGAAAAAATTACTCCAACATGCTTTTAATGGCAGTACTTTTTTTTGTAAAGTCCACTAGTTTCTTTTGTTTTCTTTCAGTTCTTATAGTTACATTAATGTTGTATACAAAACATTCATGTTCGTTACAGATTATTAATGTACAAAGTTTTTGTTTTATCGTTTCGTGCATCATTCCTTTAGTTACTATTAATGTCAAGAATAATTGAAATCAAATCACCTCTTCTATTAACTTTATTGTTTATGTGGTAATTTATTTTCAAGTTTCTAATTCAACCAGTGAATAGCTTAGTGAGATGTTATGTCCCACATTTGTTTCACACATCTACACTCAAACAAGGAATACTATATTAAAGCAAGCTCTTTTTTTTTGCTGTTAATTATATGCGAGTGCAAATGCTTCCATTCGAATACACAGTTGTTCAAATTAACATTAATATGGAATGTTGAAAGTCCACTGAAAAATTTATGCAATCAAGATACTCGACAATATATGCACATACCTTAATGATGAGGTGAAGATATAAGTGAACTGCAAACTTAATTTTCTTTCAAAGCTCAATACTAAGCTTATCAAAATAGCAGAAGACACGAAGTGATGTCAATATTTTTTGTTCTGATTCCAACTAGCTTTGGTACTATAGTCAATTAGTGAGTGAAAAATCAGTAAGATTTTTCAGACTTATAATATTTATGTGTGCATATGTGTTTGTGTGGATAAGTGTCACAGGATGCTTACTTTACGACAAGGGTTGACTTTCAATGTTGTTGTACAACTGGGTTGTATTTGTTTAAAAGTTGTTTAATATTCAGTTGCATGTTCTCAAATGTTCCTCATTACTTAAAGGATCGAGTATATTGTGTTTCCTCTCTTGTCCTTCAATTGTATTTTGTACATTTTTACATATTGATACCAGAAAGACTGAAGTCACTGCCATAATTATGTATGTGATAGGATTGTTCAACTTAATACCTGATTCTCATCTGGACATGAAGTAATAGGAGAATGTATATAACTATGTTTTGTATGCTTGGTTATAGTTAGCTGAGCAATATACAAATTGTTTTTGCATGCACATTCATACCTATCAAATATTGTGGATTGGCAGTTTTATACGGTGCATCTTGCATTGATATTTTTCACACCCATTTTTGGTGCTTTAGTTCACACATATAACTTAAAAATACTTTGGTTCAAATGACAGCGATGTATTGATCAAAATGACTACACAATTACTATATCTCTCATAATCGGTTAAGTATTTGTAAGACAGTCTTTCCGAAACTACATCAATGGTGTGTATATATTCACTGCTGACATCAGATTCAGTTGTGACTTACAATCTGGCACTATCCTGCCAGTGAAAATATTATAAATATGATAGGCTCTAAGTATATTGTATTTGCTATTCTAAAACTTCAAATCCTTATATTTTTACATATGGTGTTCTTTAAGTCAATTCTATACAAATTGTATGTGGACATTGATTTCAGGCGTTCACTTAACACGATGGGGGCACAAAAGTACAGATAATTGGGGCACAAGCGTTTCAGCTCAGGTTTGCACTGTATATGTACTTGTTGTACTTTTTGTGTGGAAAAGCTGAAGTAATTATTTTGACGGATTATTAGAGAGATGTAAGGTTTCCTAAGAATGGAAAAGAGATGGAATACTTTAAGGATGTTTTTCACCCTATCTATATTAACACGAACTCACACATGTACTTAATATTAATTTTAGCAGTAGTGTGTTAGAGCAGCAGAAAATATGAGTTGTCCATGTTTTATTCCGTGAAGTATTATTTTGGATTTGGTGTACACGTCATGAAGTTAGAACAGTTGTGACTGTCACACACACAGAAGGGTGGTTGGCTACTCAACACAAACACATTTGAACTAATGCTGCTATTGAGGGAAAGAGAGGTCAGTTGTGAGTGAGTAGGACACTCTCTAATATATTTTTTCCATATATATAGTATGTTTACAAAAAATAACATGTCCTTCCTTATTTACATTGGGCATAGTGCCTATAGTTTCATTATGTAGTTATTTTTCGGTTTTAAGTACACGATTATATGCTTTGTTAAGAATTTTAATTTGTATTTTCATTATTCGAACATCTAAGTCACTTGGTAGGCTTATCTTATCTTAAAAAAATTTGATATTATAATATTATTACCATTTATATTAGTGGCTTATAGCATATAATGTGTTAATTTGCTGGGCTAGCTCTCTTGCTTAGCTATCTGGTTATAATATAGGCTGTGGCAATGTTAACATGAATGAATGTAAACAGGTCAATCACATTATGCAGATAGTCAATGTTTTATATATAAGTGGAAATCAACCATATTGCATGAATCAGTAGCTATGGATTCGTGCTTGAATATTAAAAAAATTCTAACTAGTGTGGAAATCACAATGGTGGAGTGTGGGGGGAGGGAGAATGGATTTTTACCTCTACTCATTCAATGGGCGATGTTGCTGTCAAGCATGATCAGCAATGGCTGAAACCTGCTTATCACCTTTTCTTACAGGTATGAAAGGGTGATAAGCAGGTTACAATGTAAGCACATTCCTTGATTGATATATTGAGATTAAATGGTGAATTGTATTATATTGAAAACACTATGGATTAAATTTTCCTTTAAGCTCACAAGTGTGTCAAAGAATAGTTAGTGGCACTAAGTCTAGTATTATCAGCACTTATCTCTGGCTTTAAGTCAGTGAGGGAGTGAGTGACATAAACTCTTTGGCATTAAATTATGTATGTGTTTATAGCTATGTGTGAGTGTGGGTGGGTGATACATGCTATGTATTATTACCCAACAAATGTTTTTCAATTTTATCAGATACATATCCATTTATCATGGCATGACACTTGCTCTTCAGCAAGAGCAGTATTCATGTTCTTTACAGATTATTAATGTACAAAGCTTTCATTTTATCTTTTTATCATATTGCATGCATCATTACTTTAGTTACTATTGATGACAAGAATAATTGAAATCAAATCATTTCTCTTTATATTTTATGTGGTAATTTATCTCCAAGTTTCTAATTCAACCAGTGAATAGTTGAGTGAGCTGTTATGACATTTAAACAAGGAATAATTATTAAAGCAAGCTCTATTTTTTTTTGACTGGTAATTATATGCCAGTGCAAATGCTTTCATTCAAATATACAGTTGTTCAAATTAACATTAATATTTTTATATTATATTTTTTTGCCACAGTTGGAATATATTTTGAAAAACTAATCTGACAGTTTTTATTACCTTGTTATCTTATGTCGCTCCACGAAAATAAAAGTCCACTTTCCTCAGTAATAAAGCAATCTAGATCAAACTGGTCTCACAGCTGCACTGCTCCATGCCATATCCCTAGAGCAGTGGTGGTAAGTTTACATGCATGGGTAAAATGCGGTGCGCACCACTTAGAACGTAAAATCTTGAAAAGACACTAGTGGTTAATTTTGTTTTTCAGCGGACTTACAGGCTATCTGGAATAGTGAAGAGCTGCTTAAGCCAAGAATTTTGTTTGTGTAACACTTCAAATCTTCCTGAAATGTTCTTGTGGCAATTTTGTTTCTACCAAGACAAGGTAAATACTATGCCAGAGAATGCCATCAAGTCCTAAGAAAGTTGTAAAAACTGATTTGCTGAGTAACAAGCTTGTAAAACAGCTTTAGAAAATATAAATCAGTCTCGGGTATGTATAAGGGCATGGTTCTAAACATTTTATGACCATAATAAAAACCTTGAAATGCCTGAAGAATCCCAGAGATGCAAGCAGGCCAATTAAAAATGCCCTAGCTAGACAAGTTAAAATTTTAAATATTCATAAATAGAACAAAACTATTACTTTTATAAGCTGAAAATTTAAGCACTAGGCTAGTCAATTATAGTGATTTCTTCGCAAATTATTGCATTTTTTTAAACTAACACTTAGGGTTTGTATTTAGTGCTCTTTTTGGTTTTGTTTTTGTTTTTATGCCGGAATGCTTCCATTAAATATTTAAGTGTCTACTGAAAAAACACATCAGTGATTAATGGTGACTACTACAATATAATGCTAGCACATACCTTAATATTGATGAAGGATCACTTTAGAACCAAGTTTCTTTACAGCGTAAGAATAATCTGATCAAAATAGCAAATGACACAAACTTGGTGTCAGTATTTTTTTTCCCGATAACAACTCATCTAACTGCCTTTAATACAAGTCAGGTAGTGAAATAAGCTCTTTTTGGTCAAAAAACATGTGTGTGTATCTGAGTGTCAGTATAGGTGTTATAGCTATATCTTTATATTTTTTAACGGACATAGGTTCTTTCAATATTGTCATAAAACCTAGTCATATTTTTCTAGCAGTTTGTTTCTGTTGTTTGTTGGTTTAGTTGCTTAGATACTTATGTCATGCTACATTTACATGATGTTATTTTCATTTTAAAGCCATTTATTATACCATTATAAGTTCTCTTTGTTGTGAAAAAAGTGAGAATGTGCATTATTACACAATTCCATTATGGCTTGCATGAACCTTCAAATGTAGCTGACTACTTAAGCTCAACATAACTTAACTTCTTTCCAAATATATTTTATGTGTCTTTTGAAATACACTATCCAGCACGAATGTGTTGTAACTAATTATATTCTTGCTCAGTCCATATTATAAGTAATTGGTAATAACAAAATATTTGGGTAATGGGTAATGAGCTTGCTCAATACAGTATAGTGAAATATCTTGAGTTATTGGGGGTGGGGGGTGGGGGTCATGTACATAACTAACATTGTGAAGATATCTAGCATGGAATCAATATATATTTGTTTTGTGGTGGGATATTATGTTATACAGTGGAAACAAAGGAAGTCCAGCAATTTAAACATATTCATAATAGGTATCTAGAGGTTGAAGATTATCTGGATTCTGCACCAACTACTAATGAAATAGCTATGACTACATGGTGGCAGATATGCTGTTAACACATACATTAATTATGTTTAAGTAGAAAGTCCAGAGCATGCAATAGATGACAATAAGCAGTGGTCTATGGCAAATTGGGTCTGATATTGACCTGCATATAAGCAATTTTCAATTGAACACACTCAAACCATCTCACACCTTCATTCATTGTCCATTAGTAATTTACAAACAATCACATTATTTCACAATATTTTTATTACATATAATCACTGAACTTTCAATGATGTATTGTAAACTCTATATTAATGAAATATTCACTACTTTGTGTGTTTTAAGTTTATGTCAATGAGACTAAACAGCAAACAGAGTGTTAAATTAAGTTTAAAGCTATTTACGTATTTCCACATTCATCACACAATTTCAGTCAATAAGCTTGAAATGTGATTTATCTGTAGTATCTTCTGCGAATTACTGGATAAATCTTGGGCATGAACAAGAATCCCAAGCAGCTGAATATAAGGATATTGTAGCATGTGTGAATAATGATGTAGCCCTGTAGGTACTGGTCATTACTTATGAAGACTCCATACAGAACACTTCCCGGAACAACAATAAATACAAACACAAGAGAAAACCCATTCACTTTCTTTGCATCACGAAAATGCTTCAATCTAAGTTTCCTAGTAGACCAAGCCACTATTGCTGTGCACAACACAAGAATCAAAATATATGCCAGAAGAGTTTGAAAATATGCCGTCAGATTACCCTTACACACATAAACTATTTCCATATGAGTAGCATGAACTGTCTCCAGGATGGCAACATTGTATGAACCACGCACAGTCATTGCTAAGAGAGTTATAATATTGGGCAAAAGAATTAGAAGAACATAAATGGCCATAGCCGAGTCTGAAGACACTCTTCCCAGCTTTTTTGAATTGTGGAAAATGTGGTAGACACGTAACATTTTTACAGTACCATTTTCTAATATGCTAGATATTTTGTGCTTAGCTTATGAAAATAGGTTATTGTGGCCAGAATATGCTTGGATAGTTTACATCCAGGATATTCCATCTGTAAATTTCACCTGCAAATATCACGATTTCCTGCACGGTGTAATATTCCTGACCAATGACTTCATTTTTAGAACGAACACCCAACTGGACGCGAGTGATTTCTTTGGACTTCTTGCTCAGGAAACTTATCAATTAAAACTGGATGCAATAGAGTTGCTAATACATGCAGCAAATAAGTCACTAAACATTCCCCAAGCTTTAAGGACTATTGGTGATACAACAGAAACCAAAAAATTTGACAATACTCAGAGCATCAGGCAAGATTTAGTCTTTGTTCAAGTTAACAACGCTAAAATGGAGATTCAGGTCAGAGTGAAGAATAACTTTGTGACTAAAAATAATTGGTTACTATCATCAAAACCATTTCCCTCAAGTGATCTCCCAACTAAAGTTAACACCATATACCCCCTCTGGTTAAACATTGTGGAAGTTATTGTTACTACTATTTCCATAACAACTGTGCTGATCATGTTTATTTACTTCCGCAATGAGCCAGAAATCAGAGCCACCAGCTGGCTCCTTAGTTTACTGATGATCCTCAGTTGCTATCTTGTGGTTGTCAACTTGCTTGCTCGTGCTGTGCACACCTCTCTCCCTCCCTCACCTCACTTCAACACCTGCTCTTTCTTGGTCTGGGTTAGTGGTTACGGTGTTCCCCAGACTACTCTCATAGCTGTTCTCCTAGTAAGGAGGGTTATTTTTGTTCCAGAATCTATCACTGAATTTAACACATGACGAGATTTAGTAATTCCTCTCGTATACAATCCAAACAGATCTATTAATAAAGAAATTGATGTGTTTCTTTCTTGAGGTGGATATTTGAGGTAATTGTAGATGTCTCTTGCTAGATGGCTGTTGCTGGAGGTAACCACACCTACCCTGTGCCACTGAAGTGACTGGCACACGGTAAAAAAGGCATCAATAAGAGTGGTGACAGCTGGCGACATTAAGAAGACATCTTTATGTTGAATTTTCCATCTAGGCTGTGGTGTGACAATCATCATTGGGATGGTTCTACCTTTTCCTGTTGTATTAGTAGCTCTTGTTTTGACTGTAGCATGTGCTTAACAATAGAGCACTCCCGGATACATCTCTGACAAATGAGTGCATAGTTCAGTGGTCTCGCCTCTACTTCTGATGTAATAATTCTTTGCAATAGCTTTAGTCCAGACAGCAGCACACCCCCATGAGTGGTGAACTCACTGCAGATCGTGCCTTTTAGAATTTCTATACTATAATTAAAATGCCCCAGTTGCATGTCGTTAGTAGAATCTTCAACTAAAATGAGCAATTTTTCATCTTTATCTCCACTTAATACTTGTATAAGCAACAACAAAGCCAGTGTAGTTTTGACCAATACCTCCATTTTAGTATTCGTACAGCAATAGCGACGTTTAAATGTATTTCCAATATTCTGTAGTATTTGTATTCATACTTCATAGGTTTCTTAAGTTGGGACTACAACAGAAAAGAAAAAAATGAAACTGAATGAGCAAGTTTCAGAATTGAACTGTAAACACAATTGTCTGTCAAGTAGATTCTGATTCATTTTTTCCCGGCTTAATTAATCTTTAGAAAAAATGAGATCACCCACTTAGTTTTGTATGTCCCATGGCATCATTAATGGAGCTCATTATCTAGATAAATTTTTCTAGGTAGCAAGATATTATACTAATTGTGCCAGCTAATTAGTTATAGTCTATTAGAACATGGTTCTGAGTATTTATGGCTTATGAAAGACTATATTCAACAATTTTCACCAAATATTCACTATTAGATCCAAATCTTTTACTTTATTGAGCAAAAACATTATTTTCTTAGAGGACAAGATAGCATTAAGTTTAATAATGACAATACTTATGCTAGTTTTACAGTACTATTCATTACTGTCATTAGACGCATGTGATTCCATTGAACAGCAATGGAGCTATCTGCAACACGAATGTCTGACTTCATGGCTAATATGTACACAAAACTTTGATGATTGTATGTACGGTCCATTTTGGGGACACGCAGTAGGTGCTCTGTGGAACAGGGACATATGCAAGATATCTATATAGGACTATCACCAAATGATGAATGGATGTACATTGTTGAGAAATCATGCATTACTTTAAATCTCACTACAGCAGCCAAACGATGCATACCTATAAAAGTCATCACTGAAATGTCTACTCTATTTTAATTGATAATTTGGCGATTGCTTTGATTACATACATTCTTGTAGCTAGTGACCATTTGCATTTTGATGCCAGTTTATACACAAGTGAGTAGCCAAGCTAAGAACTATTCTTGGATAACTTAGAATCCAAGTGATGTTTCAGTGATTGTATTGTGCTTCAGTAGTGCTGCATTTCCCAAACAACAAAAAGGAAATACAGTCACTTGTGTTCACAATATAGGTCACTATCTTAGATGGGCCGCGTTTGTAATACCAATTAAGAATTCTCCACTGATTTTTAAAAATAGATATTGCTCTTTTTTTCATTGTTGTTATTAAAACCTGCCAACAATGAAAATATTATGGTTCTGAGTAACTCTTGAAGACTACGAGTTCTTAGAACAGATGTAAGATTCCCAACCCCCAATATTTTCAATATGCTTGATGGTTATGTGATTTATAATGACAACAACAACAACAAAACATGGGAGACCAGAAATAGATAGCAAACACATTCTGCAGGTATAGCTAACTGCTCACATCTGATTGCTTATTAGTGTTCGTTAGAAAAGTTTGAAGACTTTAAAATAAACTTAATCAGGGTATTTTTTCTGAACCTCACAAGACTACAGTCCTTTCACTGTTTTTACATAGGCGGCTGCTTTCAATAATTGAGCACCAGAGAACCTCAGGTATGATAGGAATCAATATTAACCATAATGTATATACATTATAACCACAGGTATTGGTACTGTTGAAAGACCCTGACCACATTTTCTCTTTAAGCCGAAGACAAGATCAGTTGTAAATGCTTGACTGCTAATTAGCCAGTACAAGATCAGTTGTAAATACTTGACAGCTAATTAGCCGGTATTTTGTTCATATTTACACTTTGAGACTTGTTCAATAAGTATTATTATTTTTTCTTATTTCCAATAGTTCCAACTGAGTACACAGTGAGAGAACAAATTACATCAGAATGTATAATTGAATTTACGACAATACTAATTTAATAGTTTGCTATGTTTTGGTTGTCATTTTACATATATTAAGCGAATAAGATAGAAAATGCACTTTTAAAAATTATTTTTATTAAAGATGCTACTCACATGCAGGAACAATCGGTAATTATGTACAATTCATTATTAGTCCGAAAAACATTTGCTATTATGAATATCAAATAAATATTGCTACTGCTTCCTCAATTAATTCATATTAATAGCCAAATTTATGTATAGTAGTTCATGAATTATTATGCTTCAATGTTGAGGGCCTCAAAACTATATTGGATAATTGGATCAAAAAATGTTATTGTAACCCAGTGTAAATGGCCTTATAAATAATGTTGTTTGTTTATATTTTAGTTGATTTTAAAGAATTCCTTTTTTTCTACTATTTATGGAATGTTGCGAGGTTAATTTTCTCACTATTTTTGCTAAAGCACTCAGTGATATATCTACCTGTACAGTTGTTTGAGCCTGAATTTCATTACAATTGATGTTTACAACTATTCATTTTTTGTCTGAGTTTGGTTTCTTTGATGATCTTCAACTTTACACGTTTCAATTTCATTTATGATTTTAATTATTATAGATATATATGCAGGATTGCAAGTTTAGTTTTTGCTAAGTTTTGTATCTTCTTAGTTTGCATATAGGAATACGTAGAACAATGGTGCAAGAAGACAAATAGCATGTAAATTCAACCAATCACCCAGCTTGAAAAGTATGCTGAGTCGGTGTATGCATGATTGAAAAGTGGATTTCTTATCACAATATGGCAGATGATTCAGAATTCTTGTAACAGATGCTGTATTTCAGCAATAATTTTCAAGCATAAAGACGCAGACATATAATAGCAAGAAATATTGAATGCAATGGAGTTTTTTACTTACAATCACATTGTTCTCATACCATTTGAAGTCCTCATTTGTAAATATCATGATCCAGTCATCTGCACACAGTCAAAATTCAATTCAATGCTGATGCATGCAATTATAGTCTTAAAATTTTGTTTAAATTAATATAATAATTTCATTCATAAAAATACATTTTTCAACAATTAATTTTAAACATAATATAATAACTAGATATTAAAAATGTAATGGCTACAACTCGGAACGTACAAAACACAAAGAATTCTCTATTTAGTGCAAACAACACAGTTGAGTTCTTAATGGGTATTGTAAGGTCTACAACAAGGAAGACCATTGCAGTCAGCTTCAATATGGTAGAATAGTGCTCCTTCAGCATTGGCTTGACTTCCTGGCATTACTTTCATTTCTTTATCCACACATTGAAAACTAGTGCGTTTGTGCCACTTGCCTGCAGTCATTAGGTAGCCATAGTATTCTCTAGTCCAAGTGGGGGGAGGGGGGGGGGGGGGGGGGCAGCTGTACTTGGCTGGGATGGTGATGAGGGCAGACCTTGTAGAGACATGGAAAACTGCACATGGTACATTGTGCAGGTCATTTTTTATCAGGCTCCGGTATTCTACTCCATGTACCCTGGAGTGATCCTGTACTCCTGAGCGATATGTCAAGTTAGATTTAGACTAGAACAACATTTGGGATTGAAGGGCAGGCCATGTGGCCCCATTTTATGTATGTTAAGCCTCCACATTTAGGACCAGGTGGACCAACTTTGCCTTGTAGTCCTTGCTCTCCCATATGTCCCTTAGGTCCAGCAATCCCATCTCTGCCCACCAGACCATCTCTCCGGGGAGCTCCATCTCGGCCATCTCTTCCAGGTAGACCATCTCTTCCAGGCCTTCCTCTTAATATATCACATACTCTGGATGAGTTCCTTGTTTATGAAGACTCTGACTAAAACAATCTAAAGACATGAAAAAGATCGCTGAAATATTTAAACACGTTTAGCTTCACTAAAATAAGAGAAAAACACATAATGATGGTGTTTTTTTTATATGGTACATAACTAGTGATGTGCTTGAGCACAAATGGCGAGCGAGCCTAAAGACTATACTATTTTTATATGAATGATTTTGACTTCTAACACTGAAGATAAGGTCCAGTTTTTAAATTTCGCATACACGGTAAAGGGATTTCAGTGCCATAGTAACAACTCTCTGCAACTGCTTGAATTGAAGGGAAAAAACAACAAAAAAACAATACACGTTATTTAAAGTTTTCTTTGTGATATTCTCTAAGTAGTGGTTGTAACACACAATGCTTTGACACAACTGGACTTGCACCTACACAGACTTACCTTCGGGATAGTCTAGTGGACAATGTATTTTCAAGTAAATACTGTTGCGCACGGCTTATAACCATGACAAAGAGCGCATTGACTTACCACCACCACTAACTCGAATAGAAATGGAAGTCCCTTAAGTTTTCAAGTTTTAACTGCACCCGCAAAAGAATTCAAAAAGGTAAACAATTCAATTTCTAGGGTGATACGGGTACTGATCGATAAACCAGAGGATTCTGGTTAGTGCAATTTGGGACTGGGTCGACCACATAACTAACACAAAAACGCCAGGGTCAAAGTACAAAATGACATACATACGTCCAAACATATATCTAAACTAGTGGTGCGCTCGAATAGCGCAAATGCATGGTGAGCGAGCAGACTCTTTTTACAGAAAAATAGGACAGAAATTACATCTAACTGTAGTGCACAGTGTAACCCTTTCCATTCTCAGTTAGCATCAGAGAATCTAAAGTCTCTGATCCCAGACTAAACTAACAGAATTACCTGAATAAACTTCGAAAGCAGTGGCAAAGAAGCGCAGCTTGACAAAGACTTCACAATTTGTTTCAAGAAGAGAGTAGCTGTAAACTTTTTGGTTGAAACAAAGTTGCGTAAGGCAGTGCAGTATGATTCTCCGCGCTCGTTAATTGAAAAATACTGGAACTGTGAACGCTTTACCTAACTTACGTAATTAGAAGCGCGCATTTAAAGAGCATACGTACCATCCATACATACATACATATATACTAGTGATGTGCTTGAGCACAAATGGCGAGCGAGCCTAAAGACTATACTATTTATATATGAATGATTTTGACTTCTAACACTGAAGCTACTGAAAATAAGGTCCAGTTTTTAAATTTAGCATACAAGGTAAAGGGATTTCAGTGCCATAGTAACAACTCTCTGCAACTGCTTGGAAGGAAAACAAAAAAAAAACAACAATACACGTTATTTAAAAGTTTTCTTTGTGATATTCTTTAGCTAAGTAGTGGTTGTAACACACAATGCTTTGACACAACTGGACATGCACCTACACAGACTTACCTTCGCAGTAGTCTAGTGGACAATGTATTTTCAAGTAAATACTGTTGCGCACGGCTTATAACCATGACAGAGAGCGCATTGACTACCACCGCCACTAAATCGAATAGAAATGGAAGTCCCTTAAGTTTTCAAGTTTTAACTGCACCCGCAAAAGAATTCAAAAAGGTAAACAATTCAATTTCTAGGGTGATACGGGTACTGATCAATAAACAGAGGATTCTGTTTAGTGAAGTTTGGGATGGGGTCGACAACCGAACTAACACAAAAACGCGAGGGTCAAAGTACAAAAATGCCTGACGTACGTCCATACATTATATACAAATAAACTAGTGATGTGCTTGAGCACAAATGGCGAGCGAGCCTAAAGACTATACTATTTTTATATGAATGATTCTGATTCTAACACTGAAGCTACTGAAAATAAGGTCCAGTTTTTAAATTTCGCATACACGGTAAAGGGATTTCAGTGCCATTGAATTGAAGGAAAATAACAACAACAAAACTATACACGTTATTTAAACGTTTTCTTCTTGATATTTTTTAGCTAAGAAATAGTTGTAACGCACAATGCTTTGACACAACTGGACATGCACCTACACAGACTTACCTTCGCGGTAGTCTAGTGGACAATGTATTTTCAAGTAAATACTGTTGCGCACGGCTTATAACCATGACAAAGAGCGCATTGACTTACCACCACCACTAACTCGAATAGAAATGGAAGTCCCTTAAGTTTTCACGTTTTAACTGCACCCGCAAAAGAATTCAAAACGGTAAAACAATTCAATTTCTAGGGTGATACGGGTACTGATCGATAAACAGTGGATTCTGCTTAGTGAAGTTTGGGACGGGGTCGACCACCGAACTAACACAAAAACGCGAGGGTCAAAGTACAAAAATGCCTTACGTACGTCCAAACATATATATAAACTAGTGGTGTGCTTGAGCACAAATGGCGAGCGAGCCTGATAGTTAGGTAACATAAAATGTTACTATGTTTTAGCTTACTTCATGCAAACACTATAATAGCAGTTATGACATTTGATTTCAGCAAACAAATACAAAATCACTGTCTTACCTTATTAATGGTAACTTTTGTAGTATCAAACATCTGCCATTCTGATAATCTCAATCACCAGTAACTCTTGAACAAGCTCTCAGCTAAGATAAAAAATAAACCAGTGTTATTATTTGTAATTTTAGCCAACAAATATGGAATTACTACTTACATCATTCTGGAGTATTGATAACTTCTGTAGTATCAAATTGAAGTTACTTTGACCATCTGAATTACCTTGAATTCTTGACAACAAGCTCTCACCTACAAAAACAAAAGACAATCAATTTTAGCACACAAATACAAAATTACTTTCTTACCTCATTTTCTTGAGCAGTGGTAGCTTTTGTAGTACCAAATTTGAGCCAATCTGATTATTTGAATTTACCAGTCACTGTTGACTAGCTCTTAGCTACAAAAAAGAAAGGCCAGAGTTAATTTTGCATATTTAGCTAACAAATATGGAATTGCGTACTTATCTCAGCTTCCCTCGAGAAGTAGTAGCTTCCATAGCATTAATACTACGGTATTCTGACTACCAACGCTCTTGACAACCAACAACCGGCACTCCGTATCCCCCATAAAACGGCGAAGTTTGAAATGAAGTCTGGAAAAGGGTCTTCAATGCCATAGTAACCGGTCGAATCAACTTTTTGTGTCTTGAAAACAAGCGTTTTAGCAGGAATTTTCTCATACTTTGGAGCTTAAGTATAAAGTAAGGTTTGCTTAATGCTGTAGTTTCAGAATAAACTGGAGTAAAGCCTAAATAGCCGTGTTTTTAGGAGAAAAACGTTCCCCGCGCGCGCGTTTAAAGAGCATACGTACCATCCATACATACATACATACATATATATATATAACATATACCCGATTTTGCATTATCCACCCCTAATACTGTCTCGCTCGCTTCGCTCGCTCGCCAACTAGTGGTGTGCTTGAGCACAAATGGCGAGCGAGCCTAAAGACTATACTATTTTTATTGACTTCTAACACTGAAGCTACTGAAATAAGGTCCAGTTTATAAATCTAGCATACAGGGTAAAGGGATTTCAGTGCCATAGTAACAACTCTCTGCAACTGCTTGAATTGAAGGAAAAAACAACAACAACAAAACAATACACGTTATTTAAAAGTTTTCTTGGTGATATTCTTTAGCTAAGTAGTGGTTGTAACACACAATGCTTTGACACAACTGGACATACACCTACACAGACTTACCTTGCAGTAGTCTAGTGGACAATGTATTTTCAAGTAAATACTGTTGCGCACGGCTTATAACCATAAAAAGAGCGCATTGACTTACCACCGCCACTTACTCGAATAGAAATGGAAGTCCCGTAAGTTTTCAAGTTTTAACTGCACCCGCAAAATAATTCAAACCGGTAAACAATTCAATTTCTAAGGTGATACGGGTACTGGTCGATAAAGCAGAGGATTCTGTTTAGTGCAATTTGGGACGGGGTCGACCACATAACTAACACAAAAACGCGAGGGTCAAAGTACAAAATGACATACGTACGTCCATATACCTTAAGGTAACATTTATTAACGGGTACTCATTTTAGCGAATATTAGCGATTTGCCATTTTTCGCTAATATTGAAACCCGCTAACAATTGATGAGGCTATATTGACGATCTTTTACCTAATTTACTGGATAGGCTGCAAGTGAGTTTCTGCAGTGCAATTGTCGGTAAACAATTTAAACATATACGAGATAATACAAGATAACTAGGTAACAACATTCATTTCGCTACTATCGTCTTCTTCTTCATTGGCATTAACTTCAATGGCTTCGTCGTCTTCATCGTCTTCTTCCTCGCTATCGTAGATATCTTTCAAAATAGCGGCAGTGGCATCTTCGAATTTGCCATCAATTGTTATCGTCAAGGGGTGGAAAAAAGCTGGAATTGTTGGCTTATTTGATGGCAGCACTGTACTCCCACCATTGGATCCCTTTCAGGACATCTACAAGAACTAGACAATAAACAATTAATTATGACATTCATAACATGAAATCTTTTTTATTATACTCCTGGACCATTACATTAATATTATTACTGATAATTTATGAAGCATGTGAAAAATTCTATGCATTATTACAGACCATAACCGCCAAAATTAATATCCGTCAAATGCACCGTATCAGAAAATCGCCAAAATTAGTATCCGTCAATAAACGTTGCCTTAAGGTATATAAATAAACTAGTGGTGTGCTTGAGCACAAATGGCGAGCGAGCCTGATAGTTAGGTAACATAAAATGTTACTATGTTTTAGCTTACTTCATGCTAACACTATAATAGTAGTTATGACATTTGATTTCAGCAAACAAATACAAAATCACTCTCTTACCTTATTAATGGTAACTTTTGTAGTATCAAACATCAACCATTCTGATAATCTCAATCACCAGTAACTCTTGAACAAGCTCTCAGCTACGATAAAAAATAAACCAGTGTTATTATTTGTAATTTTAGTCAACAAATATGGAATTACTACTTACCTCATTCTTGAGTATTGATAACTTCTGTAGTATCAAATTGAAGTTACTTTGACCATCTGAATTACCTTGAATTCTTGACAACAAGCTCTCACCTACAAAAACAAAAGACAATCAATTTTAGCACACAAATACAAAATTACTTTCTTACTTCATTTTCTTGAGCAGTGGTAACTTTTGTAGTACCAAATTTGAGCCAATCTGACTATTTGAATTTACCAGTCACTGTTGACTAGCTCTTAGCTACAAAAAAGAAAGGCCAGAGTTAATTTTGCATATTTAGCTAATAAACATGGAATTGTGTACTTATCTCAGCTTCCCTCGAGAAGTAGTAGCTTCCATAGCATTAATACTACGGCATTCTGACTACCAACGGCTCTTGACAACCAACAACCGGCACTCCGTATCCATAAAACGGCGAAGTTTTGAAATTAAGTCTGGAAAAGGGTCTTCTATGCCATAGTAACCTGTCGAATCAACTTTTTGTGTCTTGAAAACAAGCGTTTTAGCAGGATTTTGCTCATACTTTGGAGCTTAAGTATAAAGTAAGGTTTGCTTAATGCTGTAGTTTCAGAATAAACTGGAGTCAAGCCTAAATAGCCGTGTTTTTAGGAGAAAAAAGTTCCCCGCGCGAGCGTTAAAAGAGCATACGTACCATCCATACATACATACATATATATATATAACATATACCCGATTTTGCATTATCCACCCCTAATACTGTCTCGCTCGCTACGCTCGCTCGCCAATAAATAAATAAACATCCCCGATTTTCGATTGTGTTACCCCTGTAAGTGTCTCACTCGCTCGATAATAAATAAACAAACATCCCCGATTTTCGATTGTGTTACCCCTGTAAGTGTCTCGCTCGCTACGCTCGCTCGCCAATAACAACGAAAACTGATAAAAGCTAGAAAAGAGAATCTTACTTATAGTCAAAGCTTCAAACACAAATATAGTTACTAAAACTGAGTATTTTGGCCAGACCATTATAACTTGTTTGCAATCACTGACTAGTGGAATGGGTTCCAAAGTTTTATACTGACTGAATGCCTCTAGGGGTTCTGCTGATAAGACTAAATGTGCCAGTCAATCAGATTATCAAAACCAGTTATAAACTTTGGAAGCCCAACTAATCAAAATTTGTCAGTCAACAACCTCAACAGGGAGTTTAAAACCTCAAAGGATGAAGTATCATGGGATGCAAGGCCCCAATCTTGATTTTTGGAATATAATTAGACATATTGCATAACAAGTTAGCTTTTGAGCTGTGGGAAGTTGGTCACTTGCATAAACTTAGTGGCTAATTCCTAATAATATTATTCCAATTTCTTATAGCCAGACTGTGTTCCTAGCACTCATTCACATTGCCTCACTGTTAAGAAAAATAGATTAGCTATGAGAACATTAATGGTCAAATTAAATTGTGCAGTTTAGTGGCATGATGAGTTCCTGAAGTTGGTGTGATATGGTTAGCTTATAGATTGTGTTATGGTCCAACAGTTAATACTGAAGGTTGTACAGGGTGACAGAGTCAAGGAGAAGAAATGTAGGGCCAGAGCTGAATTCCACCACCACTAGTCAAAACAAAAATTTCCTAATGTCCCACATGAAATATACCTATCCTACCTATCCTTCAAAGGATAGGTGTAGAGTAGGTACATTTACTACAGTAGTAGTATGGGACATTTCAGTTTTGGCCTAATGCATCAAAGTAAGTCTGACCATTGTGTGTTAATTGTATAATGGTGTAATGAACATCATAAATACTTCATAGTAAATAGAAGATTGCAGTACATATCACATGGCCATGTGGAGGGACTAGAAAGAATGCAGGGACACAACAGGTTCAATGCATTACTAGTTTTGAGTGGGCGTAACTCCACTCACTACGGGGCTATAAGGTGAAGGACCAGCCAACCCGACCGCGTCCAGGCCAAGGAGGAGAGCAGCACAACGGCCAAGGCAAGACCAGTTGACGCCAGTATCCAGCTGATAACCGAAGCCCAAGCTGACCCGAGGTTGAGTGAGGTTGAGTTAATTGGTGGCTAGCTTGGACGACGACTCTCTAGTTACCAGCAAGATGGGAGCTGCTACGAAGGAGCAACTCGGTGAAGAAATCCGTTATTGACAAAGTCTCCAGTTACAAATATTTCTTTTTAGAACAGGACAAGAGTAAACAGAGAGAGTGAGATGTGCTAGCTAATGGATCGATAGTGATGGAAGGTATGCATTATTGTACTATGAATGAAACACTAAAAGGTTACTATGGAAATGTTTGTGTTTGTTGTTTCTGGGTGCCAGACTTGCTGTCTCCAGTTATAGAGGTAAGGGGGAGGGGCTGCCTGCAGCAGAGGTTCCAACACAGCCGTTGTTCAGGGAGCTACCTGAACAAGTTTCATCTACAGCATAAACATAACTCCAAACATGTGTCTTGGAAGTCAGTGTGTTAGTGATACTCCATGTAAATTGTAACTATCTGTCATTAATTTTGAGAACAAAGCTTTCATGAGGACAAAACTGGTAAGCTATAATGTGTCTACATACTTTTGAGTATCGTAAACCAAATGTTGAAATGAACAGAGTCATAACTTCCTCCAGCAGTTGGCTTGCGACCACAACCTCTGCCATTCACAGTATTATAGTATAGTATTTCAGGCACAGGGACCAGACTTGGAGGCGTTAGTCATATTTAAGCGACTAACTTGAGTCCAAATATCGTCTCCTTGACCACCTCTGCAAGTATCATCCGGTGGTGGACACAGAATATATTTCTCAACAACCTCGGCTACATAAGAGTCCACTTAATCCGTAGAAGGACAGTGATTTAAAACTCTGGGTAGTATAGCATCTACAATAGGTGTGTCACAACAGTGACAGCTCACAAGTACGAAGAGATGAAGAAGAATATTAATTCTTTTATGCCTTCATTAGTGCACTAACAGTATCTATTAGACTGGTCTAAATGGAGAGGCCAAAAGAATTAAAGAGAACAACAAAACCGTAATGATTAGGCCAAAGTGTGACAATGTATTAGTCAAGTTGTTACAATCATAATAGTAGTAGGAAATTAAATCAGATTTGTCCAGCATGCACAAAATTAACAAGCATATTGTGTATTAGACTTTCTATAATTTAAACAGCCTATTTCTTGGGGTAATTCAGATTTTTAAAAAAATTTAGATTAATGAAAATAAACATAATAATTAATTCAAGCATATGAGATGCATACAGCATAATGTTACTCAGAAATTCTTGATCTATTTCGTTCTTATTTGATTGTGCACAGAATATTCATGTTGTGCATAAAATACTCATGTGCATAAAACATCTGTTTGGTTTTAATTATGGCATGCATCAATGTAACTATTTATAAAATATACTATATATATTTATTGATATAAAAAATTGTAGAAATCAGTGCTATACAGTTCCACTAAAACTTAGCTAACATGTATCGTGATTTAATTTCATGATTTTTTTAGACTGGTTCATAGCCTTGTGGTAAGTCCTTGGGCCACTTGTGTCATGCATACCACTGAAACAAATATTATGTAGAGTAGAAAGGAAAAGTTTAATGAGAGCAGAGTTCAAAGACAGAAGTATTATAGGGTGAGAAGTGAGAGGAAACTCTTCAAAACAAGTAGAGGTGCATTCTTTCAAAGATCACAGTTAATGTTGGAAGACAGGGAAACACAACGACGAAAAAAAAGTGATTGCTATTATAATTTTTATTTCCACTTACAGATACGGAGACACAGTAGCTAAAAATGTGGGCTCTTTCTGAAAGGAAGGGGGGCTCGTAAGACACAAGTCAAGCTCCCCTAAATTTGCCTCTGAATATATATATATATATATATATATATATTACATGAGTCAGAGTTTAATATGGTGAAATATTTTATAAGCAGGTTAATTTATTTTCATGAGCCAGAGGAGAGTGAAAATAAAACCTGAGAGTGAAATATCTCGCTATCACTCCGAAGTGTATGATAAGTAGTTTATTCTATGCTAGATATTTTCATTGCTATAGTTTGTGCTAGAACAGGTAACTCATTGTGTAAAGTTGGCTGTAGGGGCTCCCCACATCCCCAGCTGATAATTTAGCAGCTGCTCTAACTAGTTTTGGTAGGCTACACCAGGAGAAGGTAGCTATGAAAACCAGGAAAACTGGTAAGATAGGCCTGTTGCTATAATTATGGGTAATAAGCTTGCTCAATACAGTATAGTGAAATATCTTGAGTTATAGGGGGTGGGGGTCATGTACATAACTAACATTGTGAAGATATCTAGCATGGAATCAATATAATTTGTTTTGTGGTGGGATATGTTATAGAGTGGAAACAAAGGAAGTCCAACAATTTAAACATATTCATAATAGGTATCTAGAAGTTAAAGATTTCTGGATTCTGCACCAACTACTAATGAAATGGCTATGACTACATGGTGACAGATATGCTGTTAACACGTACATTAAATATATATAAGGAGAAAGTCCAGAGCATGCAATAGATGACAATAAGCAGTGGTCTATGGCAAATTGGGTCTGATATTGACCTCCTGCATATAAGCAATTTTCAATTGAATGCACTAAAACCATCTCACCAATCTTTTACTTTATTGAGCAAACTTTTTTTCTTAGAAGACAAGATAGCATAAGTTAAATAATGACAAATATGATATTCTTATGCTAGTTTTACAGTACTATTCATTACTGTCATTAGCTGCATGTGATTCCATTGAACAGCAATAGAGATATCTGCACCGCAAATGACCTTTGACCTCACGTTCACAAAACTTTGATGATTGTATGTATGGTCCATTTTGGGGACACGCAGTAGGTGCTCTGTGAAACATGGACATATGCGAGATATCTATATAGCCAAATGATGAATGGATGTACATTGTTGAGAAATCATGCAATACTTAAAATCGCTACACCAGCCAAATGCTGCATACCTATGAAAGTCATCACTGAAATGTCTACTCTATTTTGATTGATGATTTGGCGATTGCTTTGATTACACACATTCTTGTAAATTGTGACTATTCGTATTTTGATGCCAGTTCATGTGGCTAAAATGTTTATATGTAGGCTAATATTGATTCCTATCATACCTGAGGTTCTCCGGTGCTCAATTATGTAAAACAGCCGACTATATAAAAACAGTGAAAGGACTGTAGTCTTGTGAGGTTCACAAAAAATACCCTGATTAAGTTCATTTTAAAGTCTTCAAACATTACTATTGAACACTAATAAGCAATCAGATGTGAGCAGTTAGCTATAGTTGCAGGATGTGTTTTCTATACATTTCTGGTCTCCCGTGTTTGGTTGTTGTTGTCATTACAAATTACATAACCATCAAGCATAGAGAAAATACTGGGGTACACCTTATTAATTAGATCAATCAGCTCAACTCCAGTAGCTCTTTTCCACAGGAAGGTCCACACCATCCTGGCTCTCAGTTTAAGTTTCCCAAGAGAGCATTCGGGAAAAAAACAGTTGTCCATAGTTCCTTTCAAAATGCTTGGTTTTCAAAGTGGCCTTTCCTAGACTACAGGGAAGATGATGACACTGTATTTTGCTACACCTGTAAGAGAATGTTTTTTGGAATAGAAGAACAAGACTTCCACCAAGGCAGACCAAGCTTTTGTAAGTTTAGATATTATTATGGCAATTGTTTATTTGATGATTAATGCATCTTACTAGCTAATTGCTAAATTATAAGCACTAACGGTGAGAACATTTATCTTAGTTTTACAAGTTTTGTTTATTGTTCAAGCAGAACAGAGTTACTACCAGTTTTATATTTAACCAATAAAAATTGAGATATAATTATGCTGTATATTTAGGTATCCAAAGGTTTTTACAATTGGAAGGATGCTATTTTTACATTCAGTAAACATGAGAAAAGCCAGTGCCATTTGGAAGGAGTTGATGTAATTATTACATTGCCAGCCACTACCATGCATATTAGCACACACCTGAATAGACAGCATGCAATCGAGGTAGCCAAAAATAAGAAAATACTACTGAAGATTTTGTCTTGCATAAAGTATTTGGCTAGACAAGGATTACCACTGAGGGGTCACGATGATGATAGTGACAGCAATTTTATTCAGCTTTTAAAGCATGTGGAGAAGATGATTGTGAAATTCATCAATAGCTAGAGAAAAAATCCAACAAGTACACATCACATGAAATCCAGAATTCTTTGATTAAAATTATGGCTCTTTCTGTTATTAGAAAAGTTTCTGAAAACCTACATAAGTCTCCATTTTTATCTGTGATGATTGATGAGACAACAGATGTGACCAACCAGGAACAAGTCACATTAGTTATTCGTTGGATTAATGATAATTTTGAGGTATATGAAGAGTTCATTGGGCTTTATGCAGTTCCATGTATTGATGCTGCTACATTATTTTCTGTTATTAAAGATACAAGTTATCATTTGATACTTTCTATTAAACAAGTTATCATTTGGTACTTTCTATTAAACAAGTTATCATTTGGTACTTTCTCTTAAACAAGTTATCATTTGGTACTTTCTATTAAACTAGTTATCATTTGGTACTTTCTCTTAAACAAGTTATTATTTGGTACTTTCTATTAAACAAGTTATCATTTGGTACTTTCTCTTAAACAAGTTGTCATTTGGTACTTTCTCTTGAACAAGTTATCATTTTGGTACTTTCTATTAAACAAGTTATCATTTTTGGTACTTTCTATTAAACAAGTTATCATTTGGTACTTTCTATTAAACAAGTTATCATTTGATACTTTCTCTTAATTAAACAAGTTATCATTTGGTACATTCTATTAAACCAGTTATCATTTGGTACTTTGTTATCATCATAAAATACATAATTTTTTCATCACATATTTCAACATTATAATATACTATAATTCTATATGATTAAAAAAAAGTACACTAAGCACAGAGGAATCAATTACTGTAATATGATAGCTAGCTAATTATATACTTCCTGTTTGGAGCTGTGGTGGGCGTGGTCACAATGGCCTTATCAATGTCCAGGAGCTTGCTCCTCCTATGGAGCCAACTGCGCCAGGGATAATTGGAACTACCTAAACTATCCGATTGAGGTGATAACGACTGGAATAGCTAATTATCCCATAATAAACGATCTAGTGATGATATAATATTAGAGTTGTGAAAGAGAGTTTTTTAGAATGAACAACAGTAAAACAACTAAAAGGTAACGATAACAACAACGGGTAACTACAATAACGCACAGCACGAACAAAAAAACGGAAAACTTGACATGCGCATAACTAAACTAGTGATGCGCTCTAATAGCACAAAATAGCGAAGCGAGCGATGCATGTTCCCTGTAATTGCAGCTATTCCATGCATGCTTGGTGTGGCTACAAAATACTGTCAAAGTGAGAAAACAATAGTAGCTTTTTTTCTATGATGAAGGCTCCTGGTACCGTAATCCTCCTGGTACCGTAATCCTCAGGAATAGTCTAATAAATAAATTAGGAACATTTAATGGCTTTTCAAAAAGAAAGATTCTTTACTTTGCTACCTGTTTCTGTTTCGTTTTAGCTCTCCTCCTCCTTGCCCTGTCTTTTTCATTTCTTATCTCTCTCCTTACTAATTTTTCATCTGGAGTTTCTAACGCCCTCAAAGCTCTTGACAGAGCGTTTCTAACGTTTTGTCTCTCTTTCGCAGAATTTGTTTCACTGGGCATCGCTACTTCGTACGGCGGGTAAACAAAACAAAATGTTGCTAAGAAGGTTACCCGGCCGCGCAAGCGCGTAGGAGAAAATGTGCACACGTACGCCCACGCAAGTACAAAAACAATTCCTAGACCTAAATATATATATATATATATATATATATATATAGCGGACTCATTAGAGAGTCAGCTCCGCTCGCTTCGCTCACTTCGCTGAACTAGTGGTGCGCTCTAATAGCACAAAATAGCGAAGCGAGCGATGCATGTTCTCTTCAAGAGTAGTTGAGTCTACAGCTGTATCAAGTCGATTGGTACCGTAATCCTCAGGAATAGTCTAATAAATAAATTAGGAACATTGGCTTTTGAAAAAGAAAGATTCTTTACTTTGCTGCCTGTTTCTGTTTCGTTTTAGCTCTCCTCCTCCTTGCCCTGTCTTTTTCATTTCTTATATATCTCTCCTTACTAATTTTTCTTCTGGAGTTTCTAACGCCCTCAAAGCTCTTGACAGAGCGTTTCTAACATTTTGTCTCTCTTTCGCAGAATTTGTTTCACTGGGCATCGCTACTTCGTACGGCGGGTAAACAAAACAAAATGTTGCTAAGAAGGTTACCCGGCCCGCGCAAGCGCGTAGGAGAAAATGTGCACACATACGCCCACGCAAGAACAAAAACAATTCCTAGACCTAACTCAATCGCGGACTCTTTAATAGGTCAGCTCCGCTCGCTTCGCTGAACAAATGTTCGATATGATAATGTTCGATATGAATAATATTTGGAGAATGAACCGGTACTACTCCATGTCCAGACCTGCTTGTGGAGCTGGACCAGCATGATTGAAAAGTGGATTTGTTATCACAATATGGCAGACGATTCAGAATTCTTTTAACAGATGCTGTATATATTATTCCAGCAATAATTTTCAAGCATAAAGATGCTGACATCTATTTATAGTGAGGGACTTTCATAAAAATGGACGACGTTATGTGCAGAACAGTTGACACTCACCTTTGACCTATAGAGCGCAGCCGATCAAATAAACTTTGAACTTTAAGCACGCGCGCATGTGCATATGGCTGACCATTGCTTTTTTTTCTTTTTATGTTACAAAAAGGTAAAAGATCAGCTATACAACTGGTAAAAGAAAAAAGAAAAAGAAAAAGACAATAAATATACAAAAAGTTCAGGCTACACCGTCCGGTATGGTGGGGAGACGGTGGAGCCACAGCGATGCATTGCCCCGCCATAAAGCAACTGCCACGCAGCCAAACAGGTGACTGGTAGTTGGGGTGGAGTCAGAAGTGCCGCAGCGATTCTCGATGGCCCTGCTGATGTTGGTGATGGTGCGAATGGTGTCCTCAGCCAGCCCACCTAGTGTCTCAGCCACCAGAAGGACGAAGTCCGTCCCGGAAGAGCGGCATGCTGAGAGGTTGGCTGCAAGCTTCCTCTGCACACCAACTTGGAGGGCATGGCCAGGTGTTTGGGCAGCCTGAGCGATGGTGAGCTCCTGTAGTAGGCTGATGACAAGCACATCAAAGGCGGTCGGACGTCCAAGGCTCCAGCATGGAATGAAAATGTCGCCCGGGCGAGCCTGCGAGCCAGGAAGTAAGCCAGGGGTCTCCTTGGAGGGAGCAAGAGCAGCGGACTGGGCAGACCATTACTGTGGGACTGACCATTGCTGCGGGGCTGACCGTTGCTGCGGGGCTGACCATCTCTGTGTGGCTGACCATCTCAGCATGGCTGACCATCTCTGCGTGGCTGACAATTGCTGCCGGGCTGACCATTGTTGGGAGTGGCTGACCATTGCTGCTGGGCTGACCATTGCTGGGGGGCTGACCATTTCTGAGCCGACAGACCCACCTCAATCATGCTGAAGTACATGATCACTTGGAAAAATAGCTGTGGGTACACATCAATATTTTGCAACTGTAGTTTTTTAAAATTATAATACTTGTTCACACAACAATCAAAGGGTGTAGCTTCAATTTTGGATGTGACACATATTCTTAAGTCGACAGACCACAACTCCATAAAATTCATGGAGCAATCTACATGTGTATGTATCTAGAGTATCTAGTAGCGATAGTGAGACCAGCATACAAGTACTTTTCCTGGGTCCGTGCATCTCACTCGCCTCCTCCGCAACCCCCCCCCCCCCCCCCCCTGCTCCCTTCCCCACCCATATTTGTTCATAGAATGTTTCTCCAATTGTGTTATAGTAAATGGTAGCATTGTATTACTAGTTAAATACAACTTCAGTACGATCAATGTGACGACTCAAGGCAGCACTAAGAGGTCACTAACTGAAGGAACCTTGAGTACTATGTTAGTTAGTCAACTTTATTCTGAAAATGCAGTCTGCTTGTAAGCTAGTATAACATTCCCAATGCCATTTACAAAATACTAATGAACTATTCCATAAAAATAAAAACTAAAACTTCCAGTATGAAGAAGCTTTTAAAGAGTTGGATTATGACAGTATCAGTGATAGGTTTAATTGTCCTCAATATTTCAGTAGATTTTCCTTCAAACAAGGATTGAATTGTCACTGGAAACGTCCACAGCAATTCCTTGGACTCTCTTGCATCTCAAACCTGTAACAAAGAAGGGAAAGTAATCACGTTTTACCAAATGTCCAGTGCTCCTTTCAGGAACACAATGCTGTTTTCACTACAGTACAGTACAGCACTTGATGTTACACTGCTCATCTCTACTCGATAAAGACCTCATAATAACCTTTATAGGAATGCTTAATTAGAAAACTAAAATATACATTATGAATGTAAGAATGTAAAAAAAAACAAGAAAATTACCTCTTACTAAGATAAATGAAGAGACCACAATGGCACTTTATATACTGTTACACATATGTATATGTAAATGTATACAATATATGAGTTTGTGCACAAGGAAGCCAGGTGTGACGAGCCCCACAATAAAAGCTTTAATTTGTACAGACATAGCAGCAAAAGCTCTACAATTTACTCATGGGCTGATACAACAATTTGTAATAATTGAACTCTCATTTCTCAATGATTATACATGCCACAGTTGTTCATGTATGTGCCTGTGGACAGAGAGTACTTATGATTTGCAACATTGCGCTTGTATCTATCAGGGGAATCCTATACAACATGACATCTCACTAAACTTTGCTCTAATTACAAAAAAAACCCCTAGCTTCACTTGTCATACCAGTCTTGATTCATGTCACTCAGTTCGTTGTGTGTGCATTTTTCTTAATTAAAGTAATTTAATCTACCTTAAGACCTAACCTGAGGATTGGTCAGCGGTTCGCCGTGGGTGGCTACAGAGGATCTTGATTCTGGTGGCAGCAACTATTTGGCTGTCATCAGGTGCGAGCAGCCAAGCAGAGTGACAACTCTCCTGAGCAAGCCCACAGGTGTTCATGCGAGAAATCACATTGATCCTGGCATAGTCTATTGACACGCACTACACTAAGCAGAAACAGAGTAACTATAGTGCAGTGAAGACCCACTAGTGGGTATGGTGATGTCAGAGTTCCAGTTAAGAACAGTCAATGACAGTGTTCTAGGAATACTAATGATGAAATATAAAGTGTAATGTTATAGTTGTTCTGGCTGTCAGAGAAAACATGAAAGTATGAGAAAACATGAAGCTGTCAGCTTTGCATAGGGTACTAACTGTTGTGGAAAGGTCCTCCTATCGTCACGTCGTAATCATGTGAGGAAATAATTTCTTGCAATTTGAGATAGTTTTGCTTAATCCTGAGAATTTAACAGAGAGCAAAATAAAGATAGATTGTAAAAGACATCAACGTGAGATAGTCTAGTATCGCCAGACCCTTTACCTACCACTACATGGGTAAAAGTGTCTCACACATAGAACAGTTTGTAAACTGCAATTCGCCTTATTGGTATGGTTACTTGGTGTCATCCTCCTAAGGCAGTCTGTGGTGATGTGAGCCCGTGGTCATGTCTGCGCATGCTCCTTGCGTGAGGCAATGGTATGACCCTGAACCCCCCCCCCCGTGTGGCCTTGGGGGTGTGAGACTCGGCAGGTTAGTGGCAATTAGCGTTAATTGCCCTGCATCGCCGGAGTCCTTCCAAAGGGTCGCAGGAGGCGGCCTACACCCCCAAGGCTATAAGTGATAGGTTAGGAAAGGGGGTTGACAGCTCTGTTACCAATGATAGTAGGCTGTATACCTGTGAAAGTAAGTACAGACAAGCATACACATTGAGAACTGAGCGTTATGACAAGAGTAATGAACTACCCTTGACCCCCAACCTTCTCCCTCTCACTGGCTTTGTGATGTGGCCATACAATGAATACATATATATTGGTTCCTTGGAGAAGGGAGTGGTTTCACTGACCTTGGAGCTGTGATCAGCGCCTGGTACCTGGATGACTCCAGCCAACATGTCTGTCTCGGGTAACCCGAATGGGCACAGCTTCAGTAAACCAGGACTGGTGAGTCCTGCATAC
>WLWD01002708.1_pt1 | contig 34168 bp, 33 predicted proteins | sample 6712731 | NCBI WGS metagenome assembly WLWD01 (sample SAMN12718690, study PRJNA576275) | sponge metagenome | isolation source: marine sponge | host: Mycale hentscheli | place: New Zealand: South Island, Marlborough, Capsize Point | collected 2014-11-01
TTAAGTGTTTTCAGGCAATGCTTCTCTGTGGCTATACAAGCGAAAAGCGTCACCCGCATTCAGTATTCTTAACCGTTCATTTAACGAGAAAATTCAATTTTAGTGCTACATTTAAAGTCCGCATTTTTCGTCCGTATCACGGTTACACCCACTTTCGCCTGGGTAGTTTTTATCAAGGACAGCCATTTTGTTTACTAACTGGACTAACTTGTTTACTAACTTTACTAACTGGACTCACAACAAAGACTTCTGGCCTTCTAGTTCGCTGTTGTTGTCAAGCATTACTTTTAACAGCTGGCAGGTTTATAGCCAAAGCAATTCTCCCAGCCTGAATAACCATGCCCACTTTTTTCACGGGACTTGTCAAGGTAATTTCTTAATGTTCAGAGTCCGTTCCCGACCAGCTAAGAAAGACAAAGTAAGTTTTTAATAAGAAAACACCGTCTACTGACACTGAAAGTTTGCATAGGAGTAGAAAAATATTAGTATTTATTCGTAGTAAAATAACCAATCAAGAAAAAAATATTTTGCGGCATTTTATGGCCTCAACGCATTTCAATAATTTCTAGCAAATGGTCGGTTTTCTGGGGACAGGTCACTATGTTACATACTTCAAAAGTTTGAAAAATTGAAAATGTTTTGTGTGTATATTTAGGTGGTGTTGTGTTTCTCCCCTGTTGGCACCACTCTGAGGGTGAGAGCTCGCAAGTTTCCTGCAGTAGTCAACTGCACCAGTATCGACTGGTTCCACCCATGGCCTCAAGAGGCGCTCATTTCTGTCAGCAGTCGCTTCCTAGCTGAAGTGGAACTCATCTCGGTAAGTTATGGAGACATGCACATAGATTGCTGGACAAGTTACAGTTCAGTTTGGAAAAAAAACTTACCTGGCTGCAGTATGCAGTGTAATTCTGGAAAAAATTTTTTTTTATTGATTGCTAGTTAGTTTGGATTATTCATTACTAATTTTTTTCCAACTTGTCTCTAGGTGTGAATTTTGATAAAGTGTGATTTGTTTGTATGTATGTATGTATGTACGTATGTATGTATGTATGAATGGTGTATGTGGACTACAGAAAGATGTGTGTCTGAGTATCAGTAAGTTCATGGCTTTTGTCCACACGAGTGTCAATGAAATGAGCAAGAAATACCTGACCAGTGAGAGACGCTACAACTACACGACTCCCAAGAGCTTCCTGGAGCTGGTAAGCGAAAGACATTTTGTGCTGAGTTTATGTTAATAATTACATACCACAGTACAGTTTGTAAGTGAATTCATTAAGTTGCCTATTCATCATTCCTTTATACTTTATTTTGCTATCTAAAAGAAACTCAGTGTTGAATCTCCTCTTTGCTTTGTACGATATCTTCTCCTGAGTTTCAGCAGAATAAATCACTAGTGGTATAGCATGCCATTAGACAAGGTTATATATATATATAATATGTATATATATATATTTCTTTTTCCATTACTAAATAATCTTGTGAGGATACTCTATCAATCAGATAATGTATGTACAGTATGTGGTATATTTATATATGTATATATTTTTTATGATGTTTCTGTATGTATGTGTAGATTAATCTCTATCAGAATCTGTTGAGTAAGAAGCATAAAGAATTGTTAGGTAATATGGAGAGACTAGTGGGAGGTCTAGAGAAGCTAAAGAGTACAGCATCTCAGGTACGTACATCTATCATAGAACTAGAGACATACATAATACGTGTATATATTGTATACATTGTTGTTGTTGAGATCATCAAGGAATGCCCTGCCTGTGTGTATGTGAGATACAGAGAACACTATCAAGCAAATTCTTATCAAACAAACTTGCCCTAGTAAACTACATCTGACTCTGGTATACTTGAGATCTATGTACAAGTGCCTATGTTTTAATCACAATTTTTAGGCTGATTAATTTTTTGCAGTAGAATTATATACCTATGTTGATTATTTCTATTCTTTTTTCTTAATTATTTAGGTGGATGATCTCAAGGAAAAGTTAGCTGCTCAGGAAGTGGAGCTCAAGCAGAAGAACGAGGATGCGGATGCTCTAATCAAGAAAGTGGGCATAGAGCAGGAGAAAGTGAGCAAAGAGAAGGAAATGGCCGATGTGGAGGAAAGGAAGGTAGTTAAGAAAACAGAGGAGGTGAGCAAAAAGCAGCAGGACTGTGAGAGGGACCTGGCCAAGGCTGAGCCAGCGCTACAGGCTGCAGCTGAGGCTCTCAACACTCTCAATAAGGTAACACTTCATTCAGTTAAAATGAGGTAGATCTCCACTTAATATAGAACCTAGGTTTATCTCTATACCGTATATTGCGTGAAGTACGCACATGGTTATTTATAGCTTAATGAAAGTATGGCGAGGGGAATCATTTTTTAAAGACTAGTGAGTAACGCAAATAGTGTTCGAAGTAAGACAGTGAGAATTACACCATCACATTATAATGAAGGATGTGGTAAAGAACACTGAAGTAATTTATCATGCATTAAATTTTATTTTCTCTAATTAATATTACTATTTAATTAATACTGGACATCATAAATATAGTTGTTCAGTTTTCTGTAAAAAAAGAAACCATGAAATTATACTTTATACCTTAATTTGTTCATAGGCCAACTTGACAGAATTGAAATCATTTGGTAAGCCTCCCCCAGCTGCGGTTAATGTGACAGCAGCTGTGATGGTACTGTTGTCTCCACCTTCTAAAATACCTAAAGACAGATCCTGGAATGCTGCTAAAGTTATGATGGGCAAGGTAAGATAGCTAGGAATAAATGTGACATGACTTCATACATGTGACATGTCCTCACACTTGGACATGTACTCATACATGTGACATGTCCCTATATATAACTGTTTGATTACAGGTGGACCAATTTTTGGAAACGCTGATTAATTTTGATAAACAGAATATTGCCGATCCTACTCTGAAGGCTATCCGACCGTATCTGGCTAACAAGGAGTTTGACCCAAATTTCATTCGCAGCAAGTCAGCTGCTGCTGCAGGCAAGACTAATATAGTCATCACAATGTTTTTGCTTTTGTTTTTGTATTTGATTTGTTAAGTATTTAAGTATTTGTTTAAAAAAAATTATTTATAATTATTTTTAAAGACCATATTAATGTATTGACTAGTATCCCCAGTATGTACATGTATTACTAATGGTGACATGTCCATTACATTGTCATTATGGATTGTTTATGCATGTATTTGCTGGCTTGTGTTAATTCTTCATCAATAGGCTTGTGTTCGTGGGTGATCAACATTATTGGTTTCTTTGATGTGTTCTGTGACGTTGAGCCCAAGAGAAAAGCTCTTCAGTCGGCCAACGATGAACTGGCAGCTGCTCAAGATAAGTTGTCAAAAATAAAGGCCAAAATTAAGGTAAATTAGAAATACTAGAATGTGCATCATACATATCTTACATTGTGTGATGGTATAAAATACTACAGAACCTCTCTTATCCTGGTGCCCTGGTTTTGGAGGTGCCCGTAACTAGAATTGCCCATATCTCTGAATAATAGATGAAACCACATTACATGTATTACAAACATTAAAAAAAATTACATCTTAGTGGTCCAGATAAGGGAGGTTTTACTGTAATTGTATTTCAGGATTTGGATGCTAACCTAGCAGAGCTGACTCGAAGTTTTGAGGAAGCCACTGAGGCTAAGTTAAGATGTCAGCAGGAAGCTGAGAGCACAGCTGAGACCATCACACTGGCTAACAGGTAGGAGAACACAAGTATTATTATTATTATTATTATTATTATTATTATTATTATTATTATTATTATTATTATTATAATTATTATTATTATTATAGACTGGTGGGAGGTCTTGCGTCAGAGAAGGTGCGTTGGGCAGAGTCTGTACAGAAGTTCAAGGAGGAAGAGAAGACGCTGGCAGGCGATGTGTTGCTGACATCCTCTTACTTGTCTTATGTGGGATGCTTTGGACGGTCCTATCGAGTGGACCTGCTGGAGAACTTGTGGCTCAAATACCTAGACACACTAGAGGTATGTATCTTCTTATATAAACTAGGCATACAGTGCTGTACATCAAATACAAAGGATATTGATCCAGATTTTATTATTATTATCATTTTTATTATGTTCAATAGTGAATATACTGAGTTAGCCGTGCACGTAACCTGTAGTGCACTTTTTTTTTCTTTTTTTTTTCTTTTTTTTTTTGGGGGGGGGGGAATAAAGCCAACTAAAGCGTTTAAAACAACTGACCAACAGACAGACAGACAAGCGTATGATGAATTAAGTACTGTAACCCTTTCGTATGGTGCCGAGGGTTAATAATAAAGATGACAATAATAGCATATAACGAACTACACCAGTTGTACTACTTAGTACTTGTTGTGTATCAACTTAGCAACTGTTCACCTTTTTCCAGGTTCCCATTCCCATGACATCAGGCCTGGACATCCTGTCTCTGCTGACAGACGGAGCTACCATAGCTCGATGGAACAACGAGAATCTGCCCAGTGATCGCATGTCCATAGAGAATGCCACCATTTTGACCAATGCAGAGAGATGGCCTCTCATGATAGACCCTCAGCTCCAAGGCCTCAAGTGGATCAAGACCAGAGGAGGTGAAGACCTGAAGGTGGTCAGATTAGGACAGAAAGGGTGAGTCTATAGTTATAATATATTTAGAGGGTTTCAATTGTAGCAGATATGAAAGTAAAAAAAAAATAATAATAATAAAAAAAATAAAAAAATAAAAAAATAAAAAAGCTTCACCAACTTTATATGTTTTTTGGAGAAATATTTTGGACATACTGTATTTGATTATTGATGTACAGAGCTGTAGTATACAACATCATTCAGTATAGAAATCATACTTGTAGTATTGGTAGTGTGAAACAAGGACACAGAAACAAATCTAGTAGAAATGTTTCTCATTCTCATAATTTTATTCTGCTTCAACTCTACTGGCTGTTGGCTGAATGGATATATAATATCTATTATACTGACTCTGTTAAGGGTGCCCGCACACCGCCTACGCAATTTTTTTTGTTGATGGTTGCTATGCACGATTACTACTATTGTATACTTACATGGGCTTCTCCACTACAACACAAGGACAAAGTACCTGCCGAAGGAGCCGCTCACTAATTTTAGAGCGAATCTGGAGGAAATATCGGGGCCTGGTTATAAAACTTTGCAGCACTTTTTTGGAGCGGTGCGGTAAGTTGGAGCTCTGCAATTTGGTGCACTACTGGCCGAGCCGATACTCTACTGCAAGACAATGAGTTCTTATCCATTTCAATATTACTTTATGATATATTCGCAATTTTTTCTATTTATAAGATATTGAAAAATTCTCGTTGTAGTGCAGTTCATTTTTTTTTGGTTTACCCGTGTATACAATTTTTGTGTCGTTCTCATTAATAGATTCCAAGAAAAAACTCATACAAAATTTGGAACTTTAATTCCACTCGGAATTCTTATGAAATAGCCCCACCCCCATATCTCGTACTACTACGAGTACGCGAGCAATTTTTTTTCAATTAGTTTGTATTGGTTCTAAAAAGAGCCCGCCTGTATCAAGAGTAAACAAACATCAGTACAATAATAACAAGAGAGTCAGAAGAGAGAGCAGTTTATTGGAGATAGCCAGAGGTGAAGGTATTAGATCTGCGCAGCTTGGGAAGTCTTCGCTCCGCAGAAATCGAGCCTGGTGGATCCATCCACTTGAGTTCAGGTGCGCAGAGTCCGGAGAACGGCTACTGGAGGAGAGGCAGCCTGGTGCACCTTGCCGCGTGAGCTCAGACGACGTATGGAGAGTTGCTGTAAACAAATATGAGACAACAAGAAGCTAAACTAAAACACCACAACTTCGCAAAGTATACTTCTGCTATTACTGCGCGATTGTTTCTGCTCGCGTATTATCGAATGGTGGGGTATTGGCGGGGAATAAATTAATGTCCGGATCTACAGGTGGTGCGCGTTGCTATGTGTGGGCACCCTTACCTGTTAATTTATGTGGTTCAAGTTAACTTCTTCTTCTTCTTCTTCTTGCAGGTACCTGGATTATATAGAGAGGGCCATAGCTAATGGTGACACACTCATTCTGGAGAACATTGGAGAGTCTGTGGATCCAGTCCTGGACCCACTGCTGGGCAGACTCACCATCAAGAAAGGAAAGTACATCAAGATTGGTGACAGGGAGGTGGAATACCATCCTGACTTCAGACTCATTCTCCAGGTTTCTATTGCAATAGACTTTGTATTGTGACAGTCGTATGATATGGGGAAATGTTTGCACGCACCCTCAATTATTTTCATAAGCACATCATTCCTATACTGGAGAGTATTAAGAAAAACTACTATATAATGTTAAGCCATGCATGTATCAATCGTATGGCATCGATATAAAAGGAGGGAAGATCAAGCTATACTTTTTTAAGCATATAAAGAGTACAAACTTTTCCCCCCTCTTTATTCTCACCTGCTAGCATCCACCAGGCTATGAATATTATATTTAGCTTGTTTTCTGTAACTATCCACTTTTAAACGACTAGGTTCATGAGCTGATCATTGTACTCGTGATATTTTTACACAACTATTAATATAAACAGTAAATGTCAGTAATAACTCTTTGTTTTGTTTCAATCTCCCAGACTAAGTTGGCCAACCCACACTACAAGCCAGAGATGCAAGCTCAAGCTACTCTCATTAATTTCACAGTCACTAGAGATGGACTGGAGGAGCAATTATTGGCAGAAGTTGTGGCCAAAGAAAGACCTGACTTGGAGAGAACAAAGGTGAATGAAATTAAGTTACTTATCTGGAAAATGAATTGGTAAAGAAATCTTACTACTTGGATATTGTTATATGCAGAGGTACATACATAAGAGAGCAGGGAATGGCTTGCTGGTAATACTACCTAGGCCATATACTGGTTTGAAATCTGCTACCAAAAATTCTACTCTGCATAACTTGAAAATTTTTAAACTTTCCTCACCCCTCAACCTCCTGCAGACATACAACAGTTTGTTTATTAGATGCATTCTCTCTCTTACTTTATTTATTGTGAAGTATAATTCGGTGCTACAAGCTCTAGCTCTAAAAAAAACTCGCAGAATTAAGTAATATCTTAACATGATCTTTGTATTATAGGGAATTGGCAATGAGTTTCTTGTAGCAGTTACCATCGTATGCATATTTATTGTTTTTATCTTCTTTTTCTAATTGTAGCTTGAGTTGACTAAACAACAGAATGACTTCAAGATCAAATTAAAGGAGCTAGAGGACTCACTGCTATCAAGATTATCTTCAGCAGGTGGGAATTTCTTGGGAGACACTGCTCTTGTGGAAAACCTGGAGATTACCAAAAGAACAGCTGCTGAAATTGAGCAGAAGGTTAGTTTGGAGGGTGGAATAATAATACCTTTTGCTTGTTTGATGCTTGAATGGGCACCTTTACTTTTTTTTTCCCCTTCTTCTTCTTCCACAACCAGTGGTCAACATGAGTTGAATGCAAGTGGAGGGCATTATTGTCATGAGCTCATCCTGACATAGAATGATAAACTGGCTAGCTAACTCAGCTGTAGTATGTCCAAGTTGAGTTGGCCGCAAGAAAAACTTGAATAACTTTAGAACGGAAGCAGCTACGCATCCGGGGTTTGCACCATTGGAAAGCTCGCACCGAAGTGGTTAAAAATATTTCCTCAGTTTACTCCAAAACTGGAGAGAAACTGCTATTCCAAAACTCAATACAAAAGTCTATGGGAATAGAAAAAACCACAGGTTTCCCGCTCAAAACACGTCCGCTTTTACTCACGCGGTACGGCTCAATTGATCACGCAGACTGTCTTCATTAAGAATTTTTTAAACAATGAGCGGCTTCTTCTCAGATTGCTGCGTTTCTAGCTTTATATCGCGATTAGCTTAGGTTACGAGTGTGGAAACAGGATAGACGGAGCTGATAAGATTTGGTAAGATTATTTGTCTACTTGTTCAATAAGGAATGCCGTATAGCCAATATATTTCAGTGATATAGCTATCATTTAGCTAGCAACTTGTAATACAGCCACACTTAAGCTGTTTGCCGTTAAATTGTGTGCTTGTCAAAGCCGTGTTTATGCCAATTCCTTTTCTTCACTACTATAGATGCTGTTTATTGTAAGGATTAGGACCAACTCAGGCAGCATTCCACCTTCAACTCGGATCACAACTATATTGTGTGTGTGTACTACTTAAATTCTATCATCTCATCAATTTTCATATACATACATATTATAAATAAATGAAACAATTGATAATTTTATTTAACAAGAAAGTCTAGTAACTTTAGCTACAAGTTAACAGTGCTGTACTGCTGAATCCTGTGAATATCATAATATTTCTTGGGACACAGTAAGTAGAATTGACTGATTTTAATCCTGTCTCTTTAGAAGAACGCCCCACCAGTTTGCGTTTTCCATCTGCTGTACATTATCTGCGCGTAAGAAACAAATATAATTGAAAACAGACGAGATGAGCTGTACAGCGCCCGAAAGACTCCATAAACTTCACTAAATTTCTTTCTTTCAATAGTTACAGTATTAATGCGTACCTGTGATACCGCCCCTTTTTCACGTGCAACGTTGACGTTTGCGCGCTTAATTGACTTGGATTCACATGACTAAATTGCTTCCGGTAAAGTACTAAATGCATTCCTCAATTACCGCGCCTGCGGTCGTGCCAACTCTACTTGGACGTACTATAGTAAGCTGTGAAATTCAAGATGGCTTAACATAAATACCCATTCTATGATTACTGGTTAACCTTACTTAATGATGCCATCGTGAACTCCAAGATTTGTGAGCATATAGCAACACAACATGCTGCCCCTATAACTACTTCACTAATCTTATAATCCTCGTTTAATCTAAAATTGTTGATGTAAATGTAATGCACCACATATTGACATGTGCATGTGTAGGTGATAGAGTCTAAGGCTACAGAGAAGAAGATCAATGAGGCTAGAGAGAGCTACAGACCAGCAGCTGCCAGAGCCTCACTTCTCTACTTCATTCTCAACGACCTCAACAAGATCAACCCTCTCTACCAGTTCTCACTCAAAGTTCGTACATTATAGACTAGCACTATGGGAGAGCATGTATAAAACACATACTAAAATGTACATAGTAGGGTAATATTTTCATAAAGACTAGATAGATAAAATTAAAAAAAGTTTTGCCAAAAAAAAAAATTATTTGCTATATATATATATAGTAATAAGGGTTATCGTGTCATCTTAACGATTTATTGGTTATAATACATTGCAGGCATTCAGTGTGGTATTCCACAAGGCCATTGAGCGTGCAGAGCCAGCTGAAGAAGTGAAGGCTCGTGTTGAGAACCTCATTGACAGCATCACTTACTCTGTCCACATGTACACGTCTCGCGGACTCTTTGAGAGAGACAAGCTCACATTTATTTCTCAGGTGGCCTTCCAGATACTCCTGAACAAGGAACAGATTAATCCAACAGAGCTGGACTTCCTGCTTCGGTTTCCTGCCATGCCCAACTCTGTGAGTCCTGTGGACTTCTTGTCCAACCACTGCTGGGGTGGTATCAAGGCTCTGTCTATCATGGAGCAGTTCAAGAACCTGGACAGAGATTTGGAGGTTAGAAGTATTAAATAAGTACGGATGTAATCAGTTTGATTAGGTAGCTGCAGACAACTTATATACAAGATCTCAAACAAATTTATTTATTTTTTACTTTTTAGTATTTGTTTAGTATTATTATTATTATTTATTTTTTATTTTTTTGCTGGGAGCTTGGGGTTGTTATAACAGCTAAAATAACTTGCCAATTTAGTAGTTAATTACATAATAATATATTGTTAATTAATCACAAACGACTGCATTAGTTAAGTGAAGTAGATTAGTTGTGGCAGTTTAGAATGAGTTATGAAAATTCCAATAGAAAGACCAGAATTACAACACTGGTTTTAGAAGAATCCCAGGGTACAATGGAAATATGTCAATAATTATATTCAATTCTAGCATGAAGAGAGTTTACCGGAAGTGTACTTGAAAGCGGGAGTTTATATTATGCAGAGACAAAGTCTATTGACCAAATTAATTTTGCACAAACCACCAATAATTATTCTAATCAACTTGTACTTATCTAACTCTATATGTACTAGTTAAACCTCATGGCTGGAATGAAGTATCTTTATCACTTCTTTTCACTACTTAGCATGTGAAGGCACTGGTGTGCATGTGGTGTGGTATATGTATAGGGCTCAGCAAAGCGCTGGAAGAAGTTTGTAGACAGTGAGTGTCCAGAGAAGGAGAAGTTTCCCCAGGAGTGGAAGAACAAGAACTCCATGCAGAAACTGTGCATGATGAGAGCTTTGAGACCAGACAGAATGACATACGCTGTCACGTAAGATGTTAACACTTATCTAATACCTATAGGTAGATATACCTCTAAAGTACCTATCTTAAAGTATTATTTACTTTATTTGTATATCAATCGTTCAAATTATCTATGATCTGTGAAACCATTAATTTTAATGTGTCATTAATTTTTGAATTAATATCATCCATGGATCTAATGTACTATTAAATTTTCTAAATCACTACTTTTGGCATCATTATACAGAGTTATAGAGCACTAATGGCATATCTTTCCCAGGCTGTACGTGGAGGAGCAATTGGGATACAAATACGTGGAAAAGAGAACTATTCCGTTTGAAGTGTCTTATGAAGAGACTGGCCCTGGGACGTCAGTGTTCTTTGTTCTCAGTCCTGGAGTAGACCCTCTGAAGGATGTGGAAGCTGTGGGCAAGAAGCTGGGTTTCACTCTAGATGATGGCAATCTTCACAATGTTTCCCTGGGACAGGTTAGTTAGTATATAAAGACAGTATTGGGTGGTGGTGCTGGTGATGGTGGTTTCTGACGACCCACTTAATGATTCATGGATTTATTTAAATTTAAATTTTAAATCGAGTGTTTACTGATTATGTGACACTTGATGTATTTTCTTTCCCTAGGGTCAAGAAATAGTAGCTGAAAATGCTCTGGAATTAGCTTCTAAAGAAGGTCATTGGGTTATTTTGCAGGTGAGAGAATGAAGGTTAACATTGTATCACAGATTAGTGTAATAATAATAGTGTTGCAATGGTTGGTATTTGGATCAAAAGATCCTAGCAGTAACATTTTTAAAATGCTGAAATTAATAATGTCCTATTTTGGTTCCCTCTTGATTATCATGGATTTTTTTTTTTTTTTAATTCATTTCCAGTTACCAATAGCAAACAACAGCAAATTGTGGAAGCTTTGGGCATAGATCATTGTTTACACTTGTATTGATTTTGTATCAGGAACAATAATAATCAGAATTACTTTGTATAACATCTTGCTGATGTTTCAATTATGACGTGACTCTTCTAGAACATCCATCTGGTGGCCAAGTGGTTGTCCAAACTGGAGAAGACCCTGGAGCAGTACAGTGTGGGCAGCAACGAGTCCTATCGTGTGTACATGTCTGCAGAGCCAGCACCTAGTCCGGACTCTCACATCATACCACAGGTAAATCTATTATAGCATAGTTTGTTTGGTTTTTGTTTGTTTGTGTCTTTGTTTTAATTTTAATTTTTTTCATGCAGGGTATCCTGGAGTCGTCTGTTAAGATCACAAATGAGCCTCCTACTGGCATGTTAGCTAACCTCCACAAGGCATTGGATAATTTCAACCAGGTCAGCCTTATATGGATGATGTTAATAATAATAATAATAATAATAATAATAATAATAATAATAATAATAATAATAGCAAATTTTTCTCATTTTAACTGCTAATATTGTTAATTAAAACTTAACCCGATGTTTCGACTTCTTGCCAAAGTCCTCTTCAGGGGTCAAGAAGTTGAAAAGTCGGGTTAAGTTTTAATGAACAATATTGGCTGTTAGAATGATAAAAAATTGCTATTATTATAATTATTTCAGCCGAGAATGACTGAATCAATAATAATAATAATAACAATATTACTGTTATTATTATTATTATTATTATTATATTATTATTACTTCTACTACTATTTTTTTAAGCAACCCAACTCAAATTAGTTGAGAGAATTGAAACGTTTTTTTTTTTGTGTTGTGTATTTGTTTGTTTAGGATACACTAGAAATGAGTTCCAAGGAGTCAGAGTTCAAGAGCATCCTGTTCTCCTTGGTGTACTTCCATGCATGTGTGATAGAGCGTAGGAAGTTTGGTCCTCAGGGTTGGAACAGATCCTATCCATTCAATACTGGAGATCTCACCATCAGTGTCAATGTGCTCTACAACTACCTGGAGGCTAACTCTAAGGTACAGTTATTACAATACACTTTATGATAAACACAGAGCAGATTACAGCTGCGCTGAATAATGGACATCAGGAATTCACTGGTAGATTTTTTTTCCCATAGTTATTTTTAATCATAGCTATACCACACATTGTTGTTGTTTGTTGTTTACAATTGTGACCGGTTTTGAGAAAATTGGGCTAAACGCGGCGAACAACTTTTTTCAGTATCTCCGTGTAAAGCCTAACGGGTCGATTTTTTTCAAAAAAAATTATGGCAGAAATTGATAAACCTTTGTTAGCTCTATCTTATGGCGCAGTTGTAAGCTCTGATGAGCTCTAGAAACACTAGCCGGGTAGACTCGTGTATGGAGCATTGCTAAGAAATCTTTTGGCGGGCTTTTCTTGAACAGCAGGAAAAATACTGTAGCTAACTAATTCACTTACCTGTCTACATAATCCGTGTACTCACGCAATTCTCACCATCATAGTTTCTCGAAGATGCCTAAATTAAGCCTGTTTGACTTCTTTCAATCCGCCTGCAACCGGTTTTGTTCGTAGTGCCCCGGAGACACGCGGTAATAGTATACGGAATATAAGACACGCCCCCTGGCCTTAGCAACTCCTTACGCGGCGTGTGTTATTGTTTTTGTTTTTTCGAATCAGCAATAACAATAATACTGAAGTGTTGCAGCGCGTAGGACGAAGACGGCTTGTGCTACAGCTTCCAAATTTGGAAGACGGCATCCCAATTTAGAAAAAAATAGAAAACCTTAGATGCTGCGTTTAGGCCGATTTTCACAAAACCGGTCACAATTACTAGGTATCATCAATACTTGCAATATTTTAGCATTTTCTATCAATGTAGTGATAGCTGAGATAAATTTCAAAATGAGGGTCATCAAATTTTGCTCATCTTTCATCACAAATCTTTAGGTGAAATTTAAAATATATCCCATGCAGAATTAAAATATGATTCATTCCAATAAGTAGGTTCTGTATTATAAATTCTCCAATGAGTTAAATGAAACACTAAAATGTACTTTTAATCTGTGACTTTATTGTTCTCAATTTCTTTTATATTGCTGTGTGTTATGGATATTGGGTATGACGATAGTATGTATGACTACACTCGTACTCGTGCTGTAGGTGCCATGGACAGACCTGCGCTATCTGTTTGGAGAAATCATGTATGGAGGACACATCACAGATGACTGGGATCGCAGACTCTGCCGCACTTATCTGGAGGAGTTCATGAGACCTGAACAGGTGGGTGGGGTCAACCAGATATACGAGGTTATGACTAAGAATACTAAACGGTATATTTTAATTCAGGTAAGAATTTTTTTTTGATGGAATTGATCTGATGTGATTTCTTTAAAAAAAATTATAAAGTAACACTAAACTTACTTACAGTAGGAGTCAAAAAAAAGTTTCGAATTCCGTTCCGTAGAACAGCCGTCGCACAATTAAAAAAACGGGGGGAAAACGGTACGCCATTTGTTGAAAAACGGCCGTTCCGTTCGACCGCGTTACCGTTTTGATCTTTCTCGTTCACCGTATGTCTCGCTCAAAAAAATCAAAAAAAATCATTTATCCAATAAAACGTTCCGATTTTTTGTTTACAGGCTCCAGAGGCGGAGCTTTTCGGGTTAAAAAAATTTGAAGCCGTCCTATTCGAAATTGTCTCGCGGAGAATTGTTAGTTCGACCACCGCACAGTATTGACGTTTTCTCGATGTTAGGGCCTTCTCGGGCTTAGATTTTTTACTACTGGAGGTCCATCAGTAGCTAACAGAAGATCTACGAAGTGCGGACCTCATTATAGCTCTGTGCCCGTCGGAACTTCAGTCTGCAGCTTTATTGAAGCAAGTTAAAATTTTATACGAGCGTTTTTGCACTATCCCCGTAGCGTTTAATGGTCGATACAAGGCCTTAGCTTGTTGATATAGCTATAGAAGAGTTTCTAGCTAGAACATATCTGTGAATCGACGGAAATGCTTCACCGCTTTTTACCGTTTTAGTAAACGGTGTCGGCCGTTTAGTCAAAACGGTATGGAACACAACGATAAAAACTACGGTTAAAAAAACTACCGTTTTAGGGCCGTACTACGGAACGGAATTCGAAACTTTTTTTTGACTCCTACTGTACATAATCAGTGTACAACCCTAAGTGTATGATTAGCTGTGTCTCAAAAACAATCAGAATTTCTTGTGGATGATACGAAGAATTAAAGCTATCCAGTTGCACACATACGCACACAGATTGACTTATTTCTGTCTTTTATTTGTTTAGTTTTTTATTTATTTATTGTGTTTTATTTATTCAGTTGGACAGTGAGCTTTTCCTGGCCCCAGGGTTTGCCTCTCCTCCTAACCTGGACTATAAAGGCTATCACACGTACATCAGTGAGAGCCTTCCTCCGGAGACCCCTTACCTATATGGCCTCCATCCCAATGCTGAGATTGGGTTTCTAACCACCACGTCTGAGAATCTGTTCCGGACCGTGCTGGAGATGCAGCCTCGTGATGCTTCAGGAGGCGGGGGATCTGGGACTACCAGAGAAGAACAAGTAAGTTAACGAGTTACTAGGGTTTGGCCATAAACTCGACACAATTGTAGAGAATGTACTGTTACTTAATGTGAAAACTGATTGTCCATTTAATGTTATAATTACTGCACTAACTTCTACCTTTGGTCTTACGTAAATTAGGTCTGTTCCAAGGGTTGGCGACTTTGAGAAGTCAAAAGTCATTATCTAATGTTCATTAATTAACCTCAGTGTGCATGCATGAGAGTGTTATAGTAATTGTCTTGTCTGTCTGTCATGTTCTGATTTAGAGGTCATTGAAAATTAAACATAGAATTAGGTATAGCTTACTTAGAATGGGCAATTTAAATCCTATTATTGTGATACTTTTTTTAAAGTTTGGGCCAATTTTTTTTTAAAGAAAATGCGGAGTAGTCAGTTCCTTGTGGAACCGACCTTTAAAAGCAGCAACACCCCAAACTGTTATGTCACGTGACCAACGCGTGATTAACTATTCATGTGCAGTCTGTATTTATTGTTGTATACTGCTTGTCTGCCCATGTTGCATGTGATAATTGGCGAGCGAGCGTAGCGAGCGAGACACTTACAGGGGTAACACAATTGAAAATCGGGGATGTTTGTTTATTTGTATATATGTATGGACGTATGTATGTCATTTTGTACTTTGACCCTCGCGTTTTTGTGTTAGTTATGTGGTAGACCCCGTCCCAAAATTGCACTAAACAGAATCCTCTGGTTTATCGATCAGTACCCGTATCACCCTAGAAATTGAATTGTTTACCGTTTTGAATTCTTTTGCTGGTACAGTTAAAACTTGACAACTTAAGGGACTTTCATTTCTATTCGAGTTAGTGGCGGTGGTAAGTCAATGCGCTCTTTGTCATGGTTATAAGCCGTGCGCAACAGTATTTACTTGAAAATACATTATCCACTAGACTACCGGCGAAGGTAAGTCTGTGTAGGTGCATGTCCAGTTGTGTCAAAGCATTGTGTGTTACAACCACTACTTAGCTAAAGAATATCACAAAGAAAACTTTTAAATAACGTGTATTGTTTTGTTGTTGTTTTTTTCCTTCAATTCAAGCAGTTGCAGAGAGTTGTTACTATGGCACTGAAATCCCTTTACCGTGTATGCGAAATTTAAAAACTGGACTTTATTTTCAGTAGCTTCAGTGTTAGAAGTCAAAATCATTCATATAAAAATAGTATAGTCTTTAGGCTCACTCGCCATTTGTGCTCAAGCACATCACTAGTACATCTGGCTTATAATGCTACAGACACTACCTGTCACTAAAGTGCACATAATAAGAGAGTTTGCATAGTTCATTTTGCAGCGATGGTTTGTGATGCTTATTAATTGGCGAGCGAGCAAAGCGAGCGAGACACTCTCAGGGGTAACACAATTGAAAATCGGGGATGTTTGTTTGTTATGTTTGGACGTACGTATGTCATTTTGTACTTTGACCCTCTCGTATTTTGGAGTTAGCTCAGCGTTCGACACATCACTAAACAGTATCCTCCGGTTTAACAATCATTACCCGTATCATCCTAGAAATTGAATTGTTTACCGCTTTGAATTTTTTTGCGGGTGCAGTTTAAACTCAAAAACTTACTGGAGTTCCATTTCTATTCAAGTCAGTGGCGGTGGTGAGTTAATACACTATTTGTCATAGTTATAAGCCCTACGCAACAGTATTTACTTGAAAATTCATTGTCCACTAGACTTACCACGAAGGTAAGTCTTGCGTAAGTATGTTCAGTTATGTGAAAGTATTGTGCGTTACAATAATTACTAAGAATATCCCAAAGAAAAAATTTAAAGAACGTGACTTGTTTTTTTTGTTTCAATTCAAACAGTTTCGGGGAGTGGTTACTATGACATTGAATGCCTTTACCATATAATACGTAATTTAAAAACTCGACTTTTTTTTAGTAGCTTGAATGTTAGAAGTTAAAACCAAACGTTTAACAATGTGTAATATTAGGCTCGCTCGCCATTTGTGCTCAAGCACACCACTATAGTATGTCCAAGTTGAGTTGGCGCGGTAAAAACCGTTAGTAACTTTTGAACGGAAGTAGCTACGCTTCCGGGGTTTGTACCATTCGAAAGCTTGTGCCGAAGCGGTCCAAAAAATTCCCTTTAAAAACTTCTGAGCCAGCGGGAAAGTGCAGTTTCAAAACTCAATAGAAAAGTCTATGGGAATAAATAAAACCACACGTTTCCCGCGCTACACGCGGCGGGATTTAGTCACGCGCTCAAACTGGGCCAAACACGTGCGCAGTACCTCAGAGACAATTGTAAACAAAAAGCAGTCGTAGTTGTGACTTCGTTTCTACCCTTCTGCTTGACATTCTGGTTCATTTTAGGCTCAGGAATTTGTTGCTATTCAAGGCTACTTAACAAGAGCAAGCTACAATGTGAGGTACGTTTGTATCACGGGTTGCTTGTCTACTCAGATTTTCTTACCTGTTTAAATAGGGCCTATTTATTTAGAAACTCAGCCAATTTACTGTTTGCTGACCAAGATAATAAGATATACAATTCATCATAGACTCTACATGCCACTATTTATGCTTTAGCTGTCCATTACTCATGTCTATATAGGTACAGTTCTCTATGGTTATGGTGATGCTATTTACCACCCTCCAAATTCAACTGCTGCTTGTATCTGCCACAATTTCATGTCATCATAAAATTATATAATATATATATTGTACATGTCATTATAAAATTATGGTAATTGTCTTTTTTTTTTGTATAATTTAAAAAAAGTTGAAATTTAACAAGTAGATATAAAATATAGTAAAATCATGAATAAAATGATATGAATGATTCAGTGTGAAGGACAAAGTAATACTGGAATGTGTGTGGCCATAGCTAAAGTGTAGGTGATGTGCTGGATTCTTCACATTACTGTTAAGTACTTCAGAAATTCGTCACACCAAGAAATAAGAATAGAGTTTAAATACACGCTTAAGCACACAACAATCAGACTTACTTGAGGAGGCATTCAGCCGCGGTCCTGTGCTTCTTTCCTCTAAGCTTTGTAGCTCCAGATAACCCTCCACAACCTTCAACCAGTTTTAGCGCACAACTAGAAGCTCGTACAAACTATAAACTACGAGTGATTAGTTATAACTGGGCATATATTGAATACAGCCGCGGAAGAAACTGCTTTAGCTTCTTTTTCATTTCAACAAGTAAACTTACGGTAATAATGCGCACCTTGGACCCGCCCCGTTTTTACTGTGGGCGTCGACGTTTTCGCGCGTTTGAGCTACTACTGTCATGTGACCTTAATTGGTCTCCGGTTTCGTCAAGTGCATTCCTCTTTTGCCACATTTGTGGTCGCGCCAACTCAACGTGGACATACTATAGTACTCTACCTCACATGCTACTAATATGGCATATATGTGTGTCCAAATTATATATCCCATACACATTTTGCTTGAAATAGATGTACCCACTTGCCAAATCGTTGCATAGAATTCTGATAAACTGACAGGTACTACTTATTTAAGTTAAAATTTTAAATTTATGAGTACTAAATCATGGAATTTTGTAACATCATCACTAGCTACAATTGGACTTATTATTATTATTATTGTTATATATAATTTTATTGTCATTTCCAAGCTTGTTATTAATGTCTCACTATCACTACAGTATGGCTACCCGATATCTGTTGTCTCCCTCCCAGGTGAAGATGATCTTAGATGACCTGATGGAGAAGTTGCCAGAGTCCTTCAGTATGCTAGAGCTCCATTCCAAGTGTGAAGAGAAGACTCCTTATGCCTTGGTGGCCCTGCAGGAGTGTGAGAGAATGAACACTCTGACTCATGAGATTAGGAGGTCCCTCAAGGAAGTGGATCTGGGACTCAAAGTAAGTTATACATAATCACCATTTCTATTTTATATGTGCAGTAGAGTGAGTTATAAATAACAAATTTTTATCCTATGAAAACAAATAGTAATATGCAGTATATAAATTTTACTATTTTGAGACAATAATTTTGGCCCTAGAGTCGGCAAAAAAATTTTTTTTAATTCTTTTTTAATTGACATGGTGGCCAGCCCTTCCCCTCATACACATTTGTTTGTTATCTGAACTCTTAGGATCAAAGTTATACGGAGATATCAAATATTCATATCTTAACTGCTTAGAAAAGGAATTAAATGTACATGCATGTGAGCATGTGTGTTGTGCATTGGGGAAAGCCAAGTTCATCTGATATGTACTGTTTAAGCATGTCGCCAATCAGGAGTTGTGGCACCACAGGAAGTCAGTGAGAGGCTGTGGGTCTGGCTTCAGAGATCTACAATTACTTTACTAATGAAAATAATTATGATGTATTCGATGCATTGTAATTACGTAGTTAGTTTGCCAGTCGCCATTCTGTCCGATAGTAAACAGTGGGTCTATTAAATGCATGAATACCACAAATGATATACTCTGTGGACTACCTCTCTTTCCTTTTCAAAAATTTATGAAATATCCTATGACTATATAATGCAGATATTCTCAAGCTTCATTTACCATCATCAGCATCATCATTGTCAACGTTATTAATATTGTTGTTATTGTTTTATCCTCATAGGGTGAGCTGACCATCACCTCTGAGATGGAGAATCTGCAGAATGCCCTATACTTTGACAATGTTCCCGATAGCTGGACTAAGCGTGCGTACCCATCCATGAATGGCCTGACAGCCTGGTATGTAGACCTCCTGATGAGGATCCGGGAACTAGAGAACTGGGTCAGTGACTTTGCTATGCCCAGCTGCATCTGGCTGGCCGGATTCTTCAACCCGCAGTCCTTCCTCACTGCTATAATGCAGTCCATGGCACGCAAAAATGAATGGCCGCTGGACAAGATGTGCCTGCAGTGTGATGTCACCAAGAAGAACAAAGAAGACTTCAGCAGCCCACCTAGAGAAGGTGCTTACATCCACGGCCTTTTCATGGAAGGTGCTCGCTGGGACACGCAGAGCAACCTCATCCAAGAGTCCGGTCTCAAGGAACTCACTCCGAGCATGCCCGTGATCTTCATCAAGGCTGTGCTAGTGGACAAGCAGGAAACTAAGAATGTCTACCAGTGTCCAGTCTACAAGACTCGCACTCGGGGACCCACCTATGTGTGGACCTTCAACCTCAAGACGAAGGAAAAGCCGGCAAAGTGGGTGATTGCTGGAGTCAGTCTTCTGCTCAGCATTTAAACTCCCTGCAAACATCTTCACATGTTATTTAAACATTGAACTGAACTGAACTGTAGAGTTAGATAAACATTATTATGTATGCTAATTATTATGACTAGTCTTAAATAAACTGTCATTTAGAATGCACACGTCATGTTAGTAATGTTCTGCCTCTAATGAAAATGACTACTGAGGCATATCAATTGTAGGCATTTAGACTATTATAATTATGGCCGCAGAATGACTTCATATTCGTTTATGGAAATTTGCACATACTCAGTTCATAGGTTGTGTGATGATACCACTTGGAGTTACTTGCAATTGATTTTTCTCTAAGTCACTTGTTGGCAATGGTGCAATTCTAGTCACTATAGTCCAATAGCTCTATGAATACATGTATATGAATTACTTATTGAGTCCAGAAGGGAGTTTTTGTCGCATAATGAATGCTTTATTATTGAATCCCTGTACCCCACTTCTCCCAGTTTGTGTGTATACCATATCAAAACTGTTTTCGTAAAAGTCGTGACCTTTGAAGACTTGTGAAAACCTGGCCATAACAGTGGATATCAATAGTTTTCACAGAAACCTTTGAAGAATTCTGAAAACATGGCTCAAATTTGTAATAACTTCTGCACAGACTGAAGCAGAAAAACTCGGAATTAGTGTGTGTGTGTCCGTTGTTACGACAATTCTTCAATTGAATTAATAGCAGGACCATCTTGAGCTAGGTGGTATAGTGTGCATAGTTGAATTAATTACTTAGCTCCTAGACAACGAGAATGGCACAAGAAGAATGTAACTTTGCATGCATATGCATCCTCACCATTTACGCATGTACCCCACATAATCATAATGAACACTGTCTCTTTGACTATCAGCATACCTGTTACATCCTTCATATCTGTTGTCACAACTGATGGCTAATTCAATCAATATCTTTCCTATGAAAGACAGCAGGTGTGGATATCTGGATGGTTCTATTTCCATCAACTAATCCAACACATTAATTATAATATGTTGTCATTCTCTTTCATAGGGTTTGATGCAGATTTAGCAGTCTGTGGGTTCAATTCTCAGTAACAGCCTAACTTTATTTCTATATCAAAGCCTGTGAAAGTACATCTAATGAATAAAATAAGGAAACTCTGCATGTTGTATCTGGGAATCCATGCTTGTCAGGCCAGTGGTGTGGCTTTATTAAACGATATGGCTTCTATAGTTTTGTTTGCAGCTGGGTATTGTTTGTGGTTCCAACCAACACTCGAGTCTGAGTGACTATGAATCTCATTGTGGGCCAACACCCCTCAATGACGGATAATTATGGCTGACAACATGTCCTTCTGCATCCCAGTAGTGAACAGTCTCAACTGATGCTCTACAAAACTATATGCTTCTAGAACTTCATGAAGTGATGCATATTTATGGTATGTGTGTATATATATATGTGCGCGCGCGCGTGTGTCCTGGAAGATATAGTTATAGCGAGACGACTGAGATGGCTGGGCCACCTGGCAAGAATGGATGACCACAGACTGCCCAAGAAGATACTGTTTGGTTGACTGCCTCAGCGCTGCCCTGCACATGGGACCAGAATGAGATGGCGAGATCGTGTCAGAAAATATTTGAAAAAGTTTTAATATTGATGAGAGGAGGTGGTATCAGTTGGCACAGGACGGGAGTGGTTGGAGGAGTAGTTGCAGGACAGGACTCGAGGATGTGACTGAGGCTAGAGTGGCAGAGGATGAGAGGAGAAGAAGGACACGTGTGGAAGACAGTATTGAGAACAGTGGTAGCAGTACAGCTATAGATAAGCCATACCAGTGTAGTGTGTGTGAGAGAGCATTCAGATGAAAGCAAGACATTGATAGACACAGATGTGTCACCACTCATCAGAAACATTAACTAGTGGTGCGCTCGAATAGCGCAAATGCATGGCGAGCGAGTAAATATATGAGTATTATAGGTAAAGGTGATTTGTGAAGGAAATCGCTAAATAATAGCAATGATTAGGCATGAAGAGTTAACAATAACAGAATTACCTGAATAAACTTCGAAAGCAGTGGCAAAGAAGCGCAGCTTGACAATTTGCCATTCAGTCTTTCGCCAAGAAGAGAGTAGCTATAAACTTTTTGGTTGAAACAAAGTTGCGTAAGGCAGTGCAGCAGGATTCTCCGTGCTCGTTAATTGAAAAATACCGGAACTGTGAACGCTTTACCTAACTTACGTAATTAGAAGCGCGGGCGAAATTTTTTGACGTACGCATACATACCTACATATATATATATATATATATCTGAAATCTCAATTGAACACGACTGAGAGTCAGCTTCGCTCGCTTCGCTCGCTCGCTGAATAACTGTGATTTAGTCTGTCACTTGTGGCAGAGAAGCATCATCCGATGGGTGGCTTCCTTTCAAGGTCAAGGTCAAGGAGTGTGTGTGTGTGTGCTGTAAGAGTCATATTGAAGAGAGTGTGCAAGGTGGGAATGGTTTGGAGGAGGAATAATTGCATGCAGGGCAGGACTGAAGGCTGTGACTAAGGGCAGAGGATGAGAGGAGGAGGAGGAGGGCATGTGTGGAAGGCAATAGTGGAAGCAATGGAAGCGAGCGCCTTCCTCGTCCTCGTCAGGCGCTCGGAAAATCTGCCATCATGTGTGTATCATTTTGCCTTCTCTGACTCCATTCCCCCCATCTTATCTTTAATTCTCTTCTTTCTAATTCTTTTTCTTTATCTTTCTCTGACATATAGGGGTGAGCATTGTCATTCCAGCAGAGCTGACTTGGTTGTCAGACTGAGCTATACACAGACCAATCAACACCAATTAATATTAATCATCACACATACACAAACAAGTTATGTTCACAGGTCAACATCAATTATCACACACTCAAACATGAACAAGTTCTGGGTATATAACAATCATCTCTTCTGAGTTTTATTCATTCACCACTAGAAGGCCGGTAGCCTAGTAGCAGTAGCTACAATCTAACACAACATGAAGGCAAGACACTGATAGAAGACACAGACGTGTCACTATTCAAGGAAGCATCCCATGGTTGGTTTACAGTCATTAGTGTGTGTGTATGTAATATCAACAAAGTAACTCTGCAATTCAGAAAAAACAACAACAAAAGGACAATTTTTTTAACTTTAGAAAGACCAATTGTGTGCATGCATGCATGTGAAAGAAGTGTGTAAATGTGTGTATGTGTGTGTGTGTATGTGAGTGTGTGTGCATGCATGATGGGGGAGTGGAGGGTGTGGGACGCAGTGGATGTAATGCAATATTGTATTATCTAATCCCTTTCTTTATGAAGTGCCGTGGAGGTGATTTCCCCAGCCAGTTCCCATGCACAAGGGAGGTCTGTGGGCAGACCAGAAAGGTCTGCTAAACGTGTCTGTTGTTCCGCAGAGATTCTGGAACTAATTAAGTAGTTTGTTAGTTTATCATTTTTTTTGTAAGAGCTATGTAGGAGTTGTTAAGATACAAATAATTAATAGTAGGATATAACTTGTGTGACTGGTACAAAAATAATACTGCCAATGGGTGTATAACTTCACTGAGAATAACAAACTTTATAGGACAATCCATGCTAGCTATGTTTATTAAAAGTCAAAGATCCAATAAGTTGAAAATAACAAACTATCATGACTAGTGCTATTTGCTCCAATTTTTGTTATGATTGTATTCAATGATCACACTTCAGATCTTCAGAAGGAGTTCATCTTTATCCATCTATCAACAAAGACTAAAATTAATTACTTCTTAGACCCAAGCTATTACCAGAGAGACAGAGAAGATGGCAGACAAACACATTCCAGCACTTTGTGTGTCTACTGTTTCTGGTATCACTTGTCATTTTCTCTTGTGAGACCAAGTCAGAAATCTGAAGTCTCACAACAACTCCATTTGGAGATGTGACGTGAAATCATATATGCATTTGGAATCATTGAGGCTGAGGAAAATATGGAAACAGATGTATGGTCCTCACACAGGATGTCTGTCAATTCAGTATCAAATGCCGCATGCTTCCTAACTTAAAAGTCCCATATTTTTTATTATCAACTTATGAGTCATAAGATACTTTGTTATGAGCCACTCATCTTTACAAGTGCTCGGGTTGAAGTGTTAGGTTACTTGCGTAGTTTTCATACAAGATATCTGATTTCACTCGCTGCCCAGCAGGAGACTGTTAAAAGATTGTTAGGAAACATGCTTAGTCAATAATGGTCCTTGTAGCAGTTTGTATTCCGGCCTAATTGGTGAAGTGCGACGAAGCATCAGGTAGAAGTTGAAAGGTGCCGCCTGCAAATTTCCCTTCCCTCCCTCGAGTTTCCTTCCTTCCATGCCCCCCCTCTTACCCAAATAGCCAATTAGTCCCTAAAGACATCCTTAATGGTCCAATCCACTCCCTCATTGGATCAACTGATGCATTATGTGGGGGTGTGGCAAGTTCAAATGTTGGCAGCTGGCAGTGGCGAGTATAAATACCTTGCGGTCACTTGGCTGGCCACTAACGAGCGTGAGGGAAGCCGTAGGTGTGTAGTAGCAGGAACTCTATTGGTGGCTTCTTACCGGAAAGTATTAAAGAAAGTGTGGGAAGCATTTTGGTCACTATTCCAGTAGACAACTCAGTGCCATTCCTGACCTTGTCAGCTAGACCACTAAAGAGAGAATGTCTGTCCAAGACAGAATCAGAGCCATGAACAGGATATGTTCCACACCAGTAGAAGTAGCTCCTGCTCCAGTAGAGAAAAGGACCTTCAGGTCCAGAAGCTATGAGAATGGTTCCGTGCGGGACAGAATCAAGTCCATGAACACCCAGTGCTCTACTAACAGCAGGGAAGCAGTGGCCCTTCCAGAGAAGAGAGTCCTGAGATCATGGAACTCAGAGCATCACTCTAGGGGAAGAGCATACGATGCTCCTGGAAGGAGTATGAGCGTGAATGGACACATCAAGGTGCCCATGAAGCTGCCTGGACTCATCACAGACAAAGGAGGTGAGGATGTGGATATAATCAAGTGATAGTAGCTGGGGGAGCAATGGGATGATATTTATTACATTGATGTATGGATGGTTTCGGGGATTAGAAATTAAGCATTCTGATAGAAAGAGCTACAATGGAACTTGTGATAGTGAACTCTCTAACCAGCAAATTACCTCTGTTTAAGTTTTCGCTTGCCCCCTCCAATAGAAAATGAATTGTTCTTGAAGCAAACAACTTCTTATTTGTGAATTGAAAGCCCTATAGCTAAGTCCCAAATTGTTCTTTGTTCACTGGTCTTACAGTACTTGAAATATTTGGAACATGGTTAATAAATGAGGAAATAAGAAAATAAACACTTCATGTTGCTGTCTGATTGGTAGTTTTATACCTGCATAAAATTGATACAGACCCTGTCATTATCTTATTTAAAATTGTAATTGTAGTTGTTCCTTGTCCAACACTTGTCTCTTGTGTTTGTTTACACACACACACACACACACACACACACACACACACACTCTCTCTCTCCATCCATGCAACTTTACCCAGCTTCAATTGTGTAGTACAGGTATTTATACATTACCAACAAAAACAAGTAAATGTTATATTTTAGTTATTTACCACCTTTATTAGTATTTCCTTTTTTAATGTCAAACATATTTGACCGCCATTCATTTCTTTACACCCTCACACACACACACACATGCACACACACACACACGATAGTTTCTAAGTTTGAAGAGCAAGATCCGAATGAGACGGACGTAGAGGAAGTGATACAAAGGTTGAAGGTGAGTGACAGGAAAGAATATGTGTTGATGGTCTTCAATGTATGAACTTATAGTAGCCATAACCCTAAGTGTCAGATGGGATGTATGGAGTAATACATATGCTTGAGTAGTAGCTGTAGGAGTAAATATAATGAATGGTAACAGGACCAAAAGCTAGCCAGAAGGTAGAGCCAACTACAGACCAAGCATTCAAGCTATTCTGGTATAACATTCTATTAAATATTGCCATAAAACTCTGAAGACTTATCCCCCACTCAATGGATCAACACACTCCAGGAAAGTCATTCAGAAGTGGGCATCCAATTTGCCTCACCAGGAAGAGACCCATGGTGTGCTTATAGATGCAGCATCAACAAGGAATGATGTCATGGCTCTGTCTGGATTCTGTCCTTATAGTAGTCCAATGAGTTCTGGCAGCAGGTGGAAGTGACAGCTGAAGTCACATCCTTGAGCTCCCTTGACAACTACATTGTATAAATGCTGAATCATTCTTAATATTGCTTTGCCACTTTTAAGAGAAGCTACCACAGCTATACCAGTATTGACCGTGTGTTGCCACAGACACTTACCTTGGTCAGTGTGGTGTGGTCACACTTTATCCAAGAATACAAGAGAATATATCTAATGAGTAAAAGAAATTCTGAAGTGATAAATACAAAAAACTTGTAGCTATTCCTCATAAATAATAATTAAACTCCCAAGACAGCAAATAAATTCTGAATATGTAGTTTTGATGTGGGACTCCCAAAGAGCAATGTATGGTTATAAAATGTCTGACTGTGCAATAGAATGCACAAGTATTACTTCAAAAACTTGAGATGAAGACTCGCGCTTTTATTTCCAATCAACTGACCGCTAGAAAACTATTTTGGCTGATGTTTTGTATATGATCCCAAGTGGATATACGGGTTACAAGGCACTTATTTTTTAGTTAGACTAATATAGACAAAGCTGAATTCACAGGAATGGCTAGCTATAGTCTCCCACTATGGAATATTACAATCTGTGTAATAATTAATGAATGGGTTTTATCCTAGTCCATTAACTCCTACTGTTCAAAATACATCATTTTTAATTAGCTTTCCAGTTGGCTAGTTAATTCTTTGAATTTTTCTTCCATTATGGGCTGACGTTGTAGGACCATTAGCTTGAGCTGTCCATAACATACCTAAGCTTCTATTTCCCATTTTTCTCATTTCATAGCTTCTGTGATAAATTTTGTCAATATCAATGGCAGACAAAGTTTTATGACATTAAATTTTTTTTATCATTTGTGTAATGTCTCAATGTATTCAGGATAATGATCCTTCTCTTACTGAAGTGAATCTCAACAACCACTATGGTCTCGACACTGACCTCATCAATGAGCTGTTTGATGCTATGAAGGACAACGACCACTTGGAAATACTGCTCATGTGCAATGTCAAAGTGGATGAAAATCATGCCATGGTGAGTGAGATGTCCTGTCACATGGTTGAGCCTTAATCAGCACCTTTTATAATAATAATAGTAATAATAATAATAGTAATAGCAATAATAATAATTGGCGAGCAAGCGTAGCGAGCGAGACAATTACAGGGGTAACACAATTGAAAATCGGGGATGTTTATTTATTTATTGGCGAGCGAGCGTAGCGAGCGAGACACTTACAGGGGTAAAAATGAAAAAATCGGGGATGTTTGTTTATTTATTTATATATATGTTTGGACGTATGTATGTCATTTTGTACTTTGACCCTCCGTATTATTGTGTTCGCTCCGCGTTCGACCCCGTCCCAAACTTCACTAAACAGAATCCTCCGGTTTAGCGACCATTACCCGTATCACCTTAGAAATTGAATTGTTTACTGATTTGAATTCTTTTGCGGGTGCAGTTTAAACGCAAAAACTTATGGGAGCTCCATTTCTATTCGAGTTAGTTGCTATTTGTCACAGTTATAAGCCCTACTCAACAGCATTTACTTGTAAATTCATTGTCCACTAGACGAACCGTGAAGGTAAGTCTTGGTAGGTATGTTCAGTTGTGTGAAAGTATTGTGCGTTACAACTACTACTAAGAATGTCACAAAGGAAACTTTAAATAAAGTGACTTGATTTTGTTGCTTCTTTTTCAATTCAAACAGTTGCTTGGGAGCGGTTACTATTGCTTTAAATCCCCTTTACCGCATACGTAATTTAAAAACTTGACTATTATTTTAGTAGCTTGAGTGTTACTTGTTAAAATCAATCATTTAACAATAGTGTAGTTTAAAGCTCGCTCGCCATTTGTGCTCAAGCACACCACTAGTTTATTTGTATATATGTATGGACGTATGTATGTCATTTTGTACTTTGACCCTCGCGTTTTTGTGTTAGTTATGTGTTCGACCCCGTCCCAAATTGCACTAAACAGAATCCTCTGATTTATCGATCAGTACCCGTATCACCCTAGAAATTGAATTGTTTACCGTTTGAATTCTTTTGCGGGTGCAGTTAAAACTTGAAAACTTAAGGGACTTCCATTTCTATTCGAGTTAGTGGCGGTGGTAAGTCAATGCGCTCTTTGTCATGGTTATAAGCCGTGGCAACAGTATTTACTTGAAAATACATTGTCCACTAGACTACCGCTAAGGTAAGTCTGTGTAGGTGCATGTCCAGTTGTGTCAGCATTGTGTGTTACAACCACTACTTAGCTAAAGAATATCACAAAGAAAACTTTTAAATAACGTGTATTGTTTTGTTGTTTTTTCCCTCAATTCAAGCAGTTGCAGAGAGTTGTTACTATGGCACTGAAATCCCTTTACCGTGTATGCTAAATTTAAAAACTGGACCTTATTTTCAGTAGCTTCAGTGTTAGAAGTCAAAATCATTCATATAAAAATAGTATAGTCTTTAGGCTCGCTCGCTATTTGTGCTCAAGCACATCACTAGTAATAGTAATAATAATAATAGTAATAATAATAATAATAATAATAATAATATTATTATTATTATTACTACCATAGATGCCAGTTGTTAAGCATCCCACTTATAACTCCAAATGGTAAGGAAATGGGCGCTTAATAAAAAAATGGGCAATTAACAGCAAGTGGCATCCCACCAATTAGCAGTAGACGGAACACATGGAGGGCTTAATAAAAAGTGCTAAAAACTGTGAAGAAAATAGGCGCTTAACAAAAAAGTGCTAACAACCTGCGTCTATAGAAGGGCTTCGGCAAGAAGTCCAAACATCGGTTACGTTTAAATTAAACATGTATTGGCTGTTAAAACAAGGAAAAACTGCTATTTATTATTATTATTATTATTATTATTATTTACTATTATGCTGTTCTTTAAGAACGAATTGTTTTCCTGCACTTTAGATACTGGCAGAGGTTTTGGCAAAGAATACGTCTCTTAGAATCCTGAACGTGGAGTCTAACAGAATCACAAGAAAAGGAATCAAAGTAAGTAAGATGAAGTTACTAATTGTACGATTAGCTTAGCTACCAGTTGATTTGTATCTGTAATAGCACACTAATGATTAGATTATTTACATGCTACAATAATATACTACATAGCATCATGCTTCCATTAGTAGCCAATCAACTTAATTGATGTTTGCTGTTAGGATTATTTCTCGACTGAAATATTTTTGAATTATTGATTGCAATATACAACATTTTACAATAACTTTCTTACTTTTAGTTGTTAACTTGTCTACAATAGTATCCTATTTGTGCAGCTAATTTGGCAAGTTTGCAATGGGTCCTACTTAAACAAATTATTGGTATTACTGTATGTGCACACGCTCATAACTGCCTAACATCATCACCATTGGCAACCTGATTGTGTGAGAACTTGCTCACTCCTATGCCATGGAGCAAATTTAATTTACACTAATTTTATTATGCTCCCAGCCAACCAGAGAAGTCTGGTGATGAAAGTAACCCTTTGAGGAGCCAAGTAGTCCAGCACACACATTGAGCTAAATATTATAGCTACTTTTGCAACTGATACTGATACAAACTTCCTCTATATATCCCATTATGGTTCTGGCTGGCTCATTATACTATATACTTACCCACAGGCTATAATGAAGGCACTGGCTGGGAACAAAGACAGTATTCTCAAGGAGCTCAGGATGGTTAACCAGGTAAGGTACAGGGTCATCACTATTGAGAACAATTTATTTGAACTTAAAAAAATAAAAAAATAATAAGCATGCAATATCTCAATCTTCACATTTCCTTTATGTATTCCAGTATTTTGCTGGAGGTGCTGGAGCAGAAGGAGAAATATCAATATATTTGGACAAGATAAAGACCATCACGAAACTAGGGTACAACTTCACAGTGCCCTCATACAGGACTAAGGTGGATGGATTCATCATGAGGAACTTAGACTTTGGTAAGCAGACATAGTTTGTGTGGCATAGAGAACCGATGGGTAGCTGTGAAAATAAGCTTACAATAACTAGCTGCTATCTAATACAGTAAAATGTCAAAGATAAACCAAAAGCTGAATTATTTTAAAGTAATTACTTTTTTGTCTACCCAAAATTTAACCCTAGCACGAGCCTTATGTTCTATAATATGTGCATTTCAAACCTATTTCATTTCATTAAAAAATACTTATATAGCTAATGCTAGTAGTATTACTTGATTTACTACACGTAAATTTCTTTTACAGAGAGAAAGAGAAGAGCTGCCCAGCAGTCTTGCATGGCACAGTGCTAGACTATTGATATAACCGACACTTTATCAATCACTTGTCAGATTTTGTCATTCACATCACGAGCACTATCTATTTGTGGTATATATATTTGCACCATCATCGGATACTTTGGGACAATGCTTTAGCTACTGTCCAATATTTGGGGTTTTGGGGGAGTTGTGGGTTCCAGATCAAATGGTTTAGTGTGACATAGAGTAATAAGAGTAGTTAGAGAAGTAAACGTCCACTATTCAGGAAGCGGTGTTGTCTGAAATTAGAGGTGACAGTATTCGGATACTTCAAATACATTATTCATATTGAACTTTCAGTCAGTTCACAACCCCTTTCTGGTATTAGGCGTATGTCTGCTATTGTCTGTTAGAGTATATTGTATTGTATGTTTAGGTAGCCGTTGTGCAAGAACAATACAATAGCAGACTACACTACATTCAAAGGTGTTTGAATAGTTCTATTGATCTATACCATGTTTACCATGTTCCTTTCCCCTTTCTGTTGTATAAAATTTTTGCTCAATTCTGCTCCTATTCACTATAATTATGATTGAATTTAAATTCAAGCATGCCTAATTATTATGCTCACAATATTATCCTAGCATTCGCCAACCCATAGTTGTGATACCCAACGAGTGATAATATTATACTGGGTAAAGGGTTATCAATGTTATGTATACTGGGTAAAGGGTTATCAATGTTATGTATACTGGGTAAAGGGTTATCAATGTTATGTATACTGGGTTATCAATGTTATGTATACTGGGTAAAGGGTTATCCATCAACACTTGATAAGCCTTTGGTCGAGTCTAATAAAACTTTGACATAGATTTTGGGTGGGCAATTATTGGTTTAGGTGTACACATTGGAAGCTTGTAAGTTTTGTTAGACTAGCTATACTTGGAAAAAATTATGGGTAATGTTCACTGGAGTTGACTGAATCTTTGATGTAAACTCGATACAATTTTTATATGAAGCTTGTAAGTTTTACTAAGAGTTTTTGTTGAATTCTATACTAGCAAACAGTAATATAGTATTAGTCTGGTCATTGATTCAAATGTTTTTTTAATCAAAATTGTAAATGGCCAATTTTATAGACATTCGAATTATGTACTACATCTACATTGTTTTCAATTTGTTAAAATATTTTTCAATAATTAAATAAAACTTTTTTCCTCAAATATGTGAAGAGTCTCTGGCTAACTGCATCTTTGAGTTTTGCTCCTAAGTGACGCTTTCTTCTCTTTCTTTGCCCAGGTCTGGAGTCAATAGAAGCATCACTTTGAATAGCTGGCATGGCTGTATTGCTAGCACAAGTAGAATGACAGTCAGTATGCTCAACCACACCTGGCAATTCCAACTCTTCAGTTGTATTTTTAACAGTGGCAGTGGGAGGCTAGGTGTTATCTTCCAATGACTTTGGTATCACTGATGAAATGGATAGACGCAGAGTTGTATTGCTGGCAGGATCAGGTGGATGGGTGTCCTGCTCCAATGAACTTGATGGAACTGATTCAACTGGAATAACAGAAACACTAACAGGATCAGGAAGATGCTCAACTGAAGTAGATGAAATTATGAAAGCTGTTTCAGAAGGCAAAGATGTGTCACTGCCATGTTTCAAAGGACAGCTTTCATGCATCTCGGAAGAAGGCGAAGTGTTTGCTGACAAATTAATTTTATTTCCAGTTGTTGTAGCTGCATTAACCATCCTTTGATGGCAATTGTGGTGGTAGTGGTGGGTAAGGTATGACAACATCATGACAGCAAGTATTATGAGGATGTATGCCATGCAGAAAGGAGGGAAGAGAGTTTTGTATGGTGTATTTGCTTCCACAAGGTCCTTCCCATGATGGGCGATAGGATGGAAGAGCCGTCATCCACATGTGGGCATTGACTTCTGCAATATACGGACGAGAAGAGATGTCCACAGAAAGTAAAGACCTTACCAATAGTTCATACTCTATAAATGACACAAATAAAAAATAAAACGGATGATGTAGTTGCCATAGAAGTATTAAAAATATTCTTTACCATACGTTGGCTGGTAGTCTTCAAAAGGAATGTAAAAATAGTTAGCTAGACCATTGATGACTTGGTTGTCATTTCCAAATGGCAAGCCTCCCATAACCATGGAGTACAAGACTACACCCCTGTAAATTATAGAGTTAAAGTATGAACATTATTTAGAATTACAAAAACTGTTAGTAAACTTACATACTCCATGAATCAGCCAGCAGAGGATTGTAACTTTAGTGTTTGTAAAATATTTCAGGAGCTCCATAGCAATAGGATCCACAAGAAGCAGAACAAGAGTCCTTTCCGACCTCCAGGGCAAATCCAAAATCTGTAATGGAATTTATATTATTTATAAAACATAGCTAGATGTAATATAACTGATCAAACTCACCTCCTAGTTTGACATCCATGTCCTTGTTGAAGAATACATTCTCCAACTTGATGTCTCGGTGGGCGATTCCAGACGAGTGGAGATAAGATATGGCCTGGCACATTTGTTTGAAGACGTGCCTCGCCTCTTCTTCTTCAAGAGCTCCTCTATAATTCAAGTAATCCAGAAGGTCTCCATTCTCAGCAATTTCCAGTGCAAGGAAACAATGACGCTCAGTCTCGACAATCTGGAAAACGCTAACGATGTTAGGATGGGAGACTTTCTGGAGAATGCGCAGTTCTCGAGGCAAGAACTTGGACACATTAATCCTGTCCAGTTCGCTTTTGTCAATGATCTTGATGGCGATCTAAACAATTTAAAAAATAAAAACAATATTAACACATTTTAAGGCTAACTTTTGTAGCCAGTATTTGAATAGTATGGTGAACATCTTCTCACCATTCTTCGTTCAAAAGGCGACCAAGCAGCCTTGACTTCGGCAAACTTTCCTCTGCCCAATGTTTTTCCCACAGTGTATCCCAGTACCTGAGGGCAAGGTACAGACCTGGAGGAGCAACTGCGATACAGTTTAGGTGGGAGAGATGTTGTCAATCCATTGGAGTAAGCTTCCATTCTTCACTGAACGGGCCTGAAGTAGTTTATCAGATGTAATTTGTGATTACGAGGGTATAGAATTACAAGCTCTTTTGTGAGCGACCAGAACAGTAAGTAAACTAAAACGGATCACAAAAATATGACAGCGTTCAAGCGATTTCAGCGACCCTATATACTAGGAAACTAGCGTCAGCGTAGCTTTTATACGCCTGCGCATTGCCAACCGCAGAATACAATTTACTGCAGGTGCGTTTTGTAGGTCTCAATGCAGTGTAGTCGGGTCATAGATCGGATTGTGTAGTAAAGGGTGCCCCTAAGCGAGCTGAATTGCAACCAGCTTTGGTAGAAACTCTAGTATAGTTCCATTGTTGAAAAAAACGTTGTTGTTTTTTGCAGCAGCTGTCGCTTTTTGAGCTTTTTTTTTACATCAAGAAATATATGATTTGAAACAAATGTTTTGAGGAAAAGAAATTAAGTGTACTCTGTAGTTGAATCTTCAATAAATATTTCTGCAAAGGTTATGTAAATGAGTCAGGTTTAAACTATCATAGTAATCTTATTTTTTTTAAACTTATCGTAGTATTATTGGTTTAGTTACAACAAGACGTTTCAGCTTCGAGAAGCCTTCATCAGTTGTGAG
>WLWD01004426.1_pt1 | contig 34163 bp, 44 predicted proteins | sample 6712731 | NCBI WGS metagenome assembly WLWD01 (sample SAMN12718690, study PRJNA576275) | sponge metagenome | isolation source: marine sponge | host: Mycale hentscheli | place: New Zealand: South Island, Marlborough, Capsize Point | collected 2014-11-01
CCATAATAACATTGGTCCAAGTGGAGCAGTTTGTCTGGCCAACACATTCCATCATCTCACTAAACTAAGTGTAATGTATTTGTCACATAATAATATTGGTCCAAGTGGAGCAGTTGGTCTGGCAAACTCATTACATCATCTCACAGAGTTACTTAAACTGGATCTATCACATAATAATATTGACCTTCACTCAGCTATAGCTGTAATAACTGCATCTAAAGATTGTCCATGTCTGTCAGATATCAGGCTCAACACTGAGTATTATTATACTGATGGTATTCATGTAGAAGGTCTAGTGTCTCCTGAAGACAACACTGCTATTACTGATCTAATGACTGCCACTCAACATCCCATAATACAGAGAACTTTACACTTAGGGTTCAAGTCTGTCATCTTGGAGCCACTTACTTAGATCCTCTATAGATAATAGTGGTAGACGTCAATACAAGAAATTTGGTAAGTGTGTGTAATAATTATAGAACTTGAGTAAATCATAGTGTAAATAGTAGTTATAGTCATCATCTTTGATAGCAGTTAGAGTCATATCTAGTAGTTGCAGTCATCATCTTGGATTGTAGTATACTTTATCACCACTACTACTTTAGTAGTGCAATATTATCAACATAATGCATGGGTAGAGGATAAAAGTGTTGAGTAGTCGTAGTCATAGTAATATAATTTATAGTATATATTTACTTTTATTTTTATTCAGTTAATTAATAAAAAAATTTTTTTGCAGTTCATCATAGTATGGGTCTTTATTCACAAGTCCTGGAGCTCAGTTTTGTTGCTGCTGTTTGAAGTACTTGTTTGCTATTCTTCTGTGAGATTTTAGTATTCCTGTTCTATGACAGAGTGAGTTAAAGTTTCTGGATTAATCACTTGTACTCTAACTAGCACATCTTCTTATGGAAATTATAACTATTGATGACAAGATTCATTGTGGAACTTAAAAGTAAATTTTAACCAGATAGTGAATTATAAACCTGTGCACATGTGTACTGGGACAGCAAAGCTGACTAACTAGTAAGTCATAATTTTTTCATGTCTCCAAGATGGACGTTACAATGTGTGTGTGTGTGTGTGTTCAGGAGAAGTTAATGGAGCATATGATGAATCCCATGAAGATAGAAGAGTAGATAATAGAGGTGAGAGTAATAGGATGAGATAATTTACAGCTGTACTGATATATGTGGTGTCTTGGTATTTTTCTTCTGTGTTTGTGTATATAGGTGATGTTTGAGCAGTACCAGTGTGCTGGTATGTACATTGCCATTCAGGCTTCCCTCACACTCTACGCTCAAGGTCAGTCCAAATTAATATCATTCAGTCTGCACAGTCAGTTGTGGAGTGCCATAGTGGGAAACGTGTGTTTACACAATGCAAGATCTTGTTTATTTCTTGTCCTTGTCATTCTTGGAGGGTACACATTATCAGACCACACATGGCACACATGGCTGTATGTGCAGCAGATCCAATTGGGTATAACCATGTCCCCAGACCCTTTCTTGGCGTAGTGGTTTGGTAAAAGCTTTGGCTATGCCAGACTATATTGCGGCAGTCAATTACTGTTAGCAAATTGTCAGGAATGGCCCTCCTCAATCATAAATAGAAACTCCAGTATGTGTCAGCCACCATTTCCAAATTAGGTATACCAAGCTTGGCTAGTTTCAGTAAGGAAAGGGAGACATGCAAAGCAGAAGTTATTACCGTATTTCGTTGGAACATTTCCGAATACGTCTCCACCTGCTATTACAGGTCTAATCACCTCCACCAGGAACTCTTTCTACTTGTCACAGCCAGTAGTCTGTCAGCAAAACTACGAGAGAAAAAGATCGTCTTGGAGGGTCAGAGCATCCATCTGTATCACCATCACGGTAGAAATTCAGGTATAAGGGGGCGGGGCACTGACCACTTCCACATTCCTCTGGAATGAATTTGGTATGGCCATATCCCCAGACCCTCCGTGTGCATGCTTTGTGGGTGTCGCTCCGCCAGACTAACATAACTGAGTCAGTGCACTTGCCAGTGGTCACAATACATACAATGTGTGTGGGTCTATGCAACAGAATTTCTTTTTATATTATTCCATACCATAGTAAATGTAATTCATCACTGTGTGTAGTAGATTTAAAGAAGGTACATAATGAGGGAAGGAGGAGTGGCATGTTGAAATTATTTTGGTAGTGTGCATGTATGTATGTGTGTTATTATTTCTATTGTGTGGCTCACTTTACTGAACATGTCATATATAGTAGTTGGGTGTAACCTGGAAGAAATATCATGTGCCAATATTGCTGTGTCATGTGACTATCACATGATGTCAAGTCATCCAAGTTTATTCTTAATGATAAAGGACTTATTTATAAGTTTTAGTTTTTCCATTCAAAGCCACACTTATCATAAGCTGTGTAATGTGTGTGCGTGTGTTCAGAATTCATAGAGGATCCTTAAAAGCACACGGAGGAGCTGTGTTAGTAGGTATGGTGAGGACAGACACTGCTTGGATATCACAACAAATGGGAGGAGGACTTGAAATACATACTTTATACCAGTCAAGAAGGTGTGATCTTTATTTTCCCTATTATTCCTCTTCATTTTCAGTTTATATAATTGCCTACTATTATATCAGATTATATATTGGTGTGTGTTGATTGTATTCATAGGCTAATGTTGAGCAGTATTGGTGTTTATGTCCTCACACTCTACACTCAAGGTTAGTCAAGTCATTGTGTGCAGTGAGAACATTTTATGGAGGGCACTATTTGGAATAATATGGCACTTCCATATTTGTCCTATATATAGACTAAATTATGTATGCAATAAAGAAGAAAGTAATGTTGCTTGTTCGTGGTTATGCAGGTCTATTGACATTCATCATTATCGACTCTAGTGACATTGCTGGCCGAGACATCCACAATGCTATCTCGTTAAGCTGTTATTACTCAGGGGCTTGCCTTCAACCACTCAGCTGACTTTGAGACTTTGTACGTTTCACTTTTATCATAAAATATAGATGTGATATCTTTCATATGACAAAAATTAATACTCAAGTAGCAAGTGAAAATGTTAAGTTAAATACATTGAGTGTGTAAAATTACTTCAAGGAAATGTGTGACTTAATATGTGTAGAAGATGTGGATTAAATACTTGAATGTGCATGCGGAATGTTGATTATACTAACTAATTGGGGATTGGAGTGTTTATGAAGTTCCAGTCTTTTAATTCTAATCCCTTGAAATTTGTACTACACTTTAGTCATTTACTTTTAGCATACAACAAGCAGTTTATGTTGTTGTTGTTTGTTTTTAATTATGCTCATCTCACTTACTGTTATCACACAATTTAACTGGGAGAGATTGTATTTTACTGGATGCTCAATAGCTGGTAAAAGATTGAATACATACTAATACAACCACAGAATTTACAGGAAGTAGCTACAGGAGAAGTCAAATAGTATATGCAGCTCTCACTACAGCATAAATATCAGAGCCAGTGGGATGCTTGGAACCCATTATATATAGTGTGCTACTACCACTCCTTCTTTTGATTTAATGGCTTCTTTAAGTGTCTCACACAACACATTGCCACAATGGTCTAGTTTCTAACATCACACAGTACTGTGGTATAAAGTGCACTTGTGCAGTACTCTCTACAGCCAGAATGCACCATAGCTGTGTATCTGAGAAGGCCACTGTCCAACTAAACAAATTTTGATTAACTTCATGAGAGTTCATGTCTAATACACAAGTGCAAGTGAGTAATATTGTTGGTACTGAGTTATACTGTCAGCATTGAATTACTTATACCTATCAAATAACTGACATTTACAATAGCTAACAAGTGCATTGGGGATTATGAATACTAATTATTTAAAAGGAATGATTATGATTAGTTCATAAAAGAGTCATACAAACTATAGCTAAAGAAGGGGTGTGACATTAGTGGGTACATGTAGCTACATACAGGGTTTAGTCAGTAGACAACACAATAATGAAAACCAATATTCGTGGCAAAAAAAAAGAAAAGAAAAAGATATATTATTGCCCACAGCTTTATCCAACTTAGGCAAGGGATGTAATGTTAGTGGTACATAAATAGTGTCTCTACACAACAGAATGATGTGTGTGTGTCAGGGGAGAGGGGGGGAGGAGAAGAGAAGAGATGATTATCATAGTTGCCACAACTATTCCTGAATTAACCAGGATGCTCCCAGTTTGTTGGCAATTCCCCATTCCTTCCTACTGGTTTATGGAATTCTTGAGTTTTTAATCCTTACCCTAGGGCAGTCATGCATGTCCAGTTAATACAATACAACCTGGCAGAATAATGAACTGTTGATACATAGCTACTGTGGGGGGTGAGGTCGTCTGGTTAGCTCCGTTGGCGATTAAGCTCGGGACTTCCAGGCCTCTTAAGTATAGTTACGATGCCACCAGTCCTTCCTCGTACCTCGGAGACCTTAACAGGACATGAAGAGTTAGCTTCTCACCAATCCCTCCCAGTCAACAAGGACCACTTAGGTTTTAAGCCAAGAATTGAACAAGAGTAAGAAGGCAACCCGGGCATGTGTCAGGTAGTCTATATAGCATTCATCGACGCATACCCAAGTTAAATACAAACAAACATACATAACTATTACAGCTCGCACACGCGTCAACGTAAAACACAACTAAACAGTATAATGTAATCCTGTTCTTCTCTAGTCTTCACTCTTTTCTCTTCTTTTTGTTGTTCTTTTTTTCCTCCTTCTGGGAGGCCGGACCCAGCTACTACTCATAGTAAGTACATTGTAGTATTGATTTCCTCAGTAATTTATGGAACTTGCACCGTTTTTGGTATGGTGAGCCTTACAATGTTTAATTTCAAGGTGAGTGCACTGGTTGTGGTTTATCCTGTTTATTTTTTGTTTTTTGTTGTTTTTACATCAAAGCTTACAACTAATCGATTATTGTACAAGGTTTTCTACAAGACTTTGTAGGGGTATAACGTCATCATCAGTGGATGTATGACCAGCTTGCCTATGGACACACTACAATGACTAATTCATGGCAAAAAGAAATGATGCATGTTGTATGAAATTTAAACAGAGTTAATAGATGGATGGCCCTAGCAACTAAATGTCTATGCAAGAGGAGGTAGCCAAAATATACGTACTCAAACCTATACCTTTCCTCACTCCAAATCAACCAGCCTGTTTGGGACAGTCCCCTCTTATTGTGGTTAAGGTTACCAGTACCACATCCACCTACTCAGTCTTCAAGGTCATTATCTTACACCCAGATGTGGTTAGTGGTTTGTTGTCGCCCTTGTTAGGCCATACCAAATTAATTTGTTGTTGCTCGGGCCCTACCTACCCTGTTTTTTCTGATTTCAAAAAAAAAAAAAAAATTCAAAATATTTCACTTAATTAGATAATATCTTCTTTTTTTTTTAAAAATTCAAAATTTCTTTTATCTATGCCACGTGGTCATTGACATGCCTTTTGGCCAAGCATTTTGGTTGTTAAAGGCAGTAAGGTTGTTTTAGATAGAACAATCAAGAAATGTGACTGGGCAGAGAGCTTTGAATCTGTATTTGAGGGTCTTGGCAGTGACTTTAACAGTGAAACTCTTTCCAAGGTTCTAATTTCTTCCAATGAAGTAATATTGACACGTTAATTAATGATATTCATGATTTAAAAAAATGATATTCATGGTTTTTTTTGGTTTTTTTTCCCTACCTACCGACCCTACATCTCAGCCTAGTTCGCCCGAGCAACAACAAATTAATTTGGTGTGACCTTACCGTGGTTAGTGTGAATGTAATGAGATGCAGTGTACTCAAGGTGTGTGGGTGGCTTCATAGCCAAAAGCATACATAATTTTTTTTCCTATTGATTTTATTGGTGGGCCAATTTTGTCAATAAAATCTAATAAAACAAGTGTAACAGTTTCAGTTTGCCATCCCACCACATTCTGCAGGGGCGTAGGAACAACTTTAGAGGTGGTCCGGTTTCTCAAACCCCGCCCATTTATCTTTAGCCAAACCTATTTATGTGAATCATACTTACTACATGTAATATCTTTGTAAATGGTAGCTAAATACTAGATATTTCTCTAGCTACCAGGGCCAAACCAGATGCAAATCACTATTTAGACAAGTATAAACTCATAATATTTCGGCTTTGTTAGCCTTCTAGTGAGGATGAGAGTGACTTGAAGGAAAATAAAAATTAAATAAGACTAAACCAATGACTAGAGATCAAATGACTAAGGGTTGCATGAAACAGTGTTCTTAATATATGTGTTGAATGAGGGACAGAGCCCCTATTGACATTGAATGTAGGTGTTGATTGTGGTGGCTATGATAACATGGCACATTTTCTCGTGGGGCCTATCAGGCCTGAGAGGACCCACGAGAAAATGAACCCCTGGGATGGAGGCCCAGGGGTGCCATTTACTTTCTTTTGACAGGTCTGGTCCGCAGGTTGTAGGAGTGTGCCGATTCTAATGTTGGTGTCTTTGCCCTCGTTACTAGCTCACCAGTGCATGCTGGCTTCTTCCTTGCCACCATAGGTCTGAATGGCAAGTCAGGGTCATACAGTGCCTCATATACTTCTGATGACCTGATCGCCGGGTGGTTTCGAACTGACAGGACTGTAGTCAGCTCTGGGAGCCCTCTGTTTTCCCGGTGCATCAAGTGGTATTCTCTGTCTGAGTACTTCACCGTAGCCAGCACGTCTTTCAGGAGTTTCTTGGGGTATCCTCTGTTGCTGAACCATTTTTCCAGCTCTTGTATTGCTGTTGCGAAGGTCTCCGGTGAAGAACATCTTCTTAATGTTCTGATGACCTCTCCTTTCACCATCCCTGCAGTGACTGCTCTGTGGTGTGCTGAGGAATAGTGAAGGTAAGCATGAGGGTAGATTTTCTTTGAGTATGGTCTGATGTCTAGTCGTCCCTCCTGGAGATATCTTGGACCTTTATACAGGGTGATGTCGAGAAAGTCGATACTGTTGTTTGAGCAGGTGAAGGTAAACTTTATGGAGGCCATTTGGCTGTTGAGGTGTGCAACGAGATCTGTCAAAGTGTCTTCAGAGTCTTGAAGTAGCAAGAGAACATCATCGATGTATCTGAGCCAAAGGATAGGTTGGGTCCCAGTCCAAGAGTTCAGTGCTGTTGCTTCTAGTTTGCCCATAAACAGATTAGCAAGTGTGGGGGCTACTGGTGTTCCCATGGCTGCTCCTTTTATCTGCTTGAAATACCTTTCCGCAAACTCAAAGGTGTTGTCCTTTAGCAGGAGGAGGAGCAGGAGGAGGAGCATTTCACGAAGCATGTGCTTTAGTTTGTGTTCCTTAGTGATGGGAGGGTTTGTAGGCATAGCTTGTTGTAAGGCCATTGTGACTCCAACTACGTCAGAGGCTTAGCTAGCTCACCTAAAGTGGGGGGGCTGATATCGCGCCAAAGCAATCACTACATTAAAGTTAATATAATGTAATGCACAATTATTTCACTATTGTAGTAAGTTAAACAAAAATTAAAAATTGCCAAAGTATCTTTTTCTTTCATCAAGTTTTTCAACAATTTCTTCAGCTATCAAAATTAAATCCAAGTTTTCTGTAAGCTCTTTGTGATTTAAAAGTAAACAGTTATTTAAACGTTTTTCTGTCATACTTGAACATAAGTATTTATTCTCTTCATAGTTGAAAATGTTCGTTCAGAGGTGGCAGAGGTTATCGGAATTGTACACATAAGACGAAGTAATTTATGCACAGATGGTAGCATGTCCTTCATTGTTCTTGTTCATTGCACTGCATATGGTGTCAACTGAAGTAACTAGCCTAACTTCAGGCAGTCCTTGCTTGATAATATCATGTAACAATGGAAGTTGCCTCCTCAAGTTTGAGAAATCACGATCTGTGTTTTGACTGCAAGCAACTGCTAATGAGACTTGAATACAAGGTGTCTGGTTTGAAAATACATACCAGATTTACAAGTAATTACCATATCTTTTGATTGGCATTAATGAATATAATGTGAAAATCAGGTAAATACAAATGTGTCTGGTTACTTATATTCAATACATGTGTATTGTATAGTTGGTATAAAAGTGGGGGGGCTTAGCCCCACTTATTATAAAAGTGGGGGGGCTCTAGCCCCCCCAGCCCCCCCTGTAGCTATGCCACTGTGTGGAATTGATGGGTAGAGTGACTTGACATCAAGTGTGGCGAGAAGTAGCTGGTTTCTGGAGTCTGCTGGGATGCAGAGGTTTTCCAGAGCATGGATAACTTGTGTGGAAGAGGTGATGAGGGAGGGAACTGTTCCCAGATAGTTTCTTAAGATGTGGTTGGCCAGCTGGGACAGCTTCTGGGTGGGACCCGAGCAGCAGCTGACAATAGGCCTCAATTGGTGGGGGGTCTTGTGCACCTTTCTCAAGAAATACATCCTTTGGGGTCTCACATCTTCCAGCTTGGTAGTGTGTTTGTCTGCTAGGTAGTTCGGGATGAGGCCTTCTGCTTTGTAATGTGCTATCATTGATTTGCTTTCTTTGCTGTCTCTTTGGAGGGGTCTTCATGTAGTTCTTGGTATGTCAAGGTGTCTTGGAGCTCCTTAAGGCCTTCTTCTAGATAAGTTGCACCACTATGCAGGTACCTTTATCCGCCTGTTTGATGGTGATGCTTTTGTCCTTCCTGAGGCTGGTGAGGGCTGATTGGTGTGCTTTGGAAAGATTGGTCCATCTGAGGTGGAGCTCTTCTGGGGACTTCTCCTTCAGTTCCCATAGGTCTTTGAGCCTCGTCTTGATAGCTTGCAGATGTTCTTTTATGAGGTTTGGTAGTTCCTCTGTGCTTGGTCTGTTGATTAGTTTGTTATAGGATTTTTTGCATTGTTCATAGTAAGAGTCGAAAAATTCCAGAGGGTCTGGAATTCTGCGTGGAGTGGGTGCGAATCTGAGACCTAGTAGTAGAACTTCTTGCTCCGTGGAATTGAGCAATCTGGTGGAGAGGTTGAGTACTGGGTTGGGGAGGTTCAGATGGGTTGGTACTGTGTTGTTCCATACTTGTATGTCCTTCGGGTTGTTGATGCAGGTGAGCGTCCTTAACGTAGATTGGGCCATAGGGTTTGGGGCTGCTGGGAAGGCTACCTCTGTAGATGGAATGGCATCTGTATTTTGTTGGTCTTTCGCCGATAATGAAGTAGTCAGAGTTTCTTCTGGCACTGCTGGACTGGATGGTCCTGTCTGAATTATAGATGCGCTTGGCTGTCCTGTCGGTGGTCTTTGTCATTCCCATAAGTATGATTGCTGCTCTGCTTCGATGGTTTTCCTTCTGATGTTGGAGAGGAAGGCAGGAGGTGGGGGCAATCTGTATGCTGGAGGTTCTGAAAATCTTGCTGAGGTAGTGCCTTTGGTGCTGGGACCCGATTCTGGCAGTAAGGTGATGCAAGGTCCTGCAGGGGCTTTGGCTTTTTCATGGGAGGGAGGCAATCTGAACTTGACCATTCTGACTGTGTTGGATGGCAGTGTTGAGGGAGGTGTCTGTGTCGTTGTGGAGTCACTTGACTGTGTAGGTAGTCTTTTGGCAGGGTTGGTCATGGAACTGCTTGACTCTCTGCTGGTTGAAGGTATCTGCTGTGTAGGTGGTCTTTTGGCAGGGTTGGTCATGGAACTGCTCGACTCTCTGCTGGTTGAAGGTATCTGCTGTGTAGGTGGTCTTTTGGCAGGGTTGGTCATGGAACTGCTTGACTCTCTGCTGGTTGAAGGTATCTGCTGTGTAGGTGGTCTTTTGGCAGGGTTGGTCATGGAACTGCTCGACTCTCTGCTGGTTGAAGGTATCTGCTGTGTAGGTGGTCTTTTGGCAGGGTTGGTCATGGAACTGCTTGACTCTCTGCTGGTTGAAGGTATCTGCTGAGGCGGTGGCGGCAGAGTTGGGCAATTCATTGGTGCAGGTTGGTGTCTTTCTGCAGGGTTAGGTCTGGTTCTTTGATAGATGTCACTATAAGGGATGTCTGTTTCAGTGGTGTCCCTGGAGGGTCTGCCTAGAAGTTCTCTTAGTTTCCTCCTGGCATCTCTGCGTTTGTTGGTGGCCAACCTATTGATGTTCTGTTCGGTGGCTGAGAGAAATCTTTCATGAGTGATGATCTCTCCAGCAGTTGCCTTTTGGGTGATGACATTCATCTGCTGACGCAGGAGCAAGGCTGAGGATTGTGATTTCTGTACAACCCTATGGAGGTGAGTTTTCAGGCAGCTAGCCAAGTCATTTTCTGCCTTGTCAAGAATTGTGTAGAAGTCTTCTTTCACCGATGTGGTATTCGGTTGGAGGGTCATGAGCTGCTTTCGCAGCTTGAGGCCTCTTGGTTTAAGTTTATACCTGGCACAGGCAGACAGAAAGTGGTATTGGTATGATGCACAGTAGAAATGAATAGCGAACTTCTTGTAGCTTTTTCTAGCCTCTAACAGTCTAGCGTCAGTTTCTGTGAGGCTTGGTCTGGTAGGTCGTTTGGTAGATCTCTAGTCAGTTGGTCTTCTTGTTAATGAGTAGTCTTCCTTGCATGGTCTTCGTGGGGGCCAGGGTGGGCCTCTTTGTCTGTTTCTCCGAGCTGACATAGTGTTGGTCAGCGGGTTGACTCTGCAGCAGTAGAGGTTGGTTTAGCAGAGTGTGATTGCTGGTTTGGTGGCCGGTAATGCAAACTCTTTGTAAATGGTAGCTAAATACTAGATATTTAGCTACCATTTACAAAGTGTCAATGACTTTTACAGAGTTGAAGATCACTTGTTACTCGCACTCATTTCTGTAATACACATATCTTATATTCCCATGCATGTAATACACATAACTAAAGTACTGCAATCAAGTTCAAGTACAACCAAGTCCAAGCATGATTGACCATGACATTGAAGTCCAATACTGGAGTGATGCTCTCAAATTGGCTTAAGAAATAGTTTGGCTTAGCTCAATAATCCACTACTGATGCATTTATTTTGTAAACAGGAAATCCCTACCCCAGGTTCTTCACCTCCAGCAGTCATCCTAGCAGATAGGGACTCTGATTCAACATCCCCTTCTCCATCAGTCCCTTATCTGATTTCGAACAAGTATTGCTATCTGATAAAAGTAGCAAGCCAAGCAGCGATACCAGTGATGATACTAAAGAACCATCTCAGCCAGCTGATGACTGTACCATACAGAGTGCCTCTTTCCAAGCTGAAGAACCCACTACCATTACAACAGACGTTGACATTCCTAGCTCATCTCCAATTCAGGAACTTTCGTCTTTTGATGCTCTGCATCAATGGAGTGGGTTTAAGATCGTTGGTGATAATATAAATAAAAATGTTCGACCATCATTTCAGCGATTAACACACCAAACTAAGTCTCTGCATTTTTTTTCATTCCTATGCTGTGATGGATAGGGTAAATTTAAGTTCAGCATCAGACACAAGAAAGCCTCGACCATCAGATTATGACTACTTTGTTGTGTCAGTTGAGGATTGGAATTGGTTTAAAGAAATTTGTCAAGTTCTTGTTTCCAGGTAAACTAGTATACATAAAATCAAAGCTTTGGGACCATGATCATGACATTACGTGCACCATTTTGTCTTGGTGCTTAATAATTTGGCTGTTAGTTCTGATTGATGTTTATTCATCAGTAGAGAAATGTGACTGAATCATTTCTTAACATCTTTATTACTTAGGATTCTAGTGCAACATTTACACCAATTCAAAGGCAGTGCTAAAGAGGTGATATGGCACATTCCATCGAAGTTTACTGATGAGATGTCAAGAAAGTCTGAAGTGGTAAGATATATTGAACTGCTGTGTATTTAGTTTTGCATCTATTATAATTTAAGGGAACTGGTCCCTGAACTTTAAAAATACAACTATAACTAAAATACTTGTTACATGAGTCAGAACACTATATGTGAGATGTAAAATGAGCATGCATGATATCTTCTTGAGCTGAAGATGACTAATGTGGGTACAAGACTGCTTCAGTTGAAGTTAATTAGCCAGTAGATATATTAGATCCCCCCCCTAATCTCCACTGCCACTTCAGTTGAAGTAATGAACCAGTAGCTATTGTTATATCCCTGTGTTCCCGTTTTATACCTCATAATTTTTTTCCCACAGATTCCATTAGGGGTACAACTGTGGAACGAAAATAAACTCGATGAAATGGCTAAGATACTGGAAGAATATCACCAGAAATACATACCCACTAAATCGAGCCAAGAAGAGCTGACACTAGAGGATGGAACTACCAGGATGATTGACAAGACAGAGTTTCATAAAATTTTGTTGGGCGGTGACCAACTTACTGTGGCCAGAGTTAGGGGGACTGTTGCTCTACGTGTGACACATGACACTGCCGAGGAACAGCTGAGTGGTGTACTGCCAGTTGTTGAAGACTGGCATGCAAGACTCACTTTCATGAAGGTAATTAAACAACTACCTCACCCTGTAGGTAGATATTAAATGAATGAAAGCTATTATAATGAATTAATAAAAAAAATTGCTCAGATTGCTCAGTATCCATGTTTATGGGAAATTACCTATGGAGAACAAGATTGTTATTATTATTATTTTATCATAAATTGATTAATAGAACAGCAAGGAATACATTTTTATAGAAATAAAGAGAAGCACGCAAGAGAGAGATAGAGAAAAGTGAGGAAGCCATAACTAGTTCCAGTAGAATAGGATGAGGAAGGAGGGTCATGAACATTGGATGTTTTACATACTGTGATTATTTGTGTATTCATACTGTCACAAATTAAGTAAGTCATAGTGTGATGTTACAGACTAAGGTGTGTGAATGGAGGGCTGTGTGGGTATTCAATAAGATTATTATTGGGTGATGTGTAACAGGGCTGATGTGTACTGTAGCAGTAAGCTGAGTAGCAGGTGTGGTGTGAGCTGGTGCTGTAGCAAAATGGTGTGAAGTGGGTAAAATCAACTAAACAAAGTATTCTATAAGGGCTGAGGTGAATCTCAAATGAAACCCATTTCCTATGCAGTAACTACTAAGCTGCAGTTTGTTTGTTTGCCTGTTCCTCATAAAAATTCAAATTGTTGGTTGGAATTAAGGAAGGACAATAATTGTGTAGTTATTACAATTTAACTGACTAAAATTTTCATGAAATCAAGTAAAATGTGAGAAAATTTGTAGGGTTTATTAGGACTTAATATTCCAGTCCAATGATTTTGTTAAATTAATAGCTTCCAGCTCCATGATGAATGGGTAATGTCCCATAATTGCCCAACCTATTTCAGTACTTCAAATATTTCCATAATCTTAACATACACTTTTTTTCATTTTCTATTGTAGGTGTGTGGGGTGAACTTTACTCCAAGCAGTCACTAGCAGAACATGGAACCATGTTTCAGCTCAGAAATCTAATCAACCGGTCTGGAGTTCCCTCCAATCCAGAGAAAAACATGAAAGCAGCAGAGGACTTCTTATTGCTGTTGATCCATGCCCATGTAGTAGTGGCTGCAGACAAATTGTTTGAATATGACTTTGGAGGTGATTCTCTAACGTCGGTTGCAAAGTCCATAGTCAACACTCACCTTCTGCTCCCGGCATCTACAACAGTGGATGATGGTGTCACAACATATGCTCGAGAACTATTGACACTAGGTTTAATTTGGCTACAATTTTATGATGCAGTAAAGGAAGGTGATGGGGACAGAATTCTGCTTGCATGGAAAATTCTGATACCAGTGTTCAAGGCAACTCACCATGTGAACTATCTTAAAGAGGCAGTGAATTTGGTGCTACTATCAAAAACACTATCACAGAGAAAAGTGGGGCAATTGCTTTGGTCGAGGTGTGTAAACACCCATGGGCGTAATGGGCACAATTTACCATGCGATTTACATCAGGAACATCTTAAGGGTGTTTTGAGGTCTGTTGGAGCAAATATCTCACCAGAGGCAATAGTTCTTGCTGGAAAGTTGATTTCAACTGTTGACAACATCTGCACCAGCTTTGAATCACAAACATGCATCAGCTGATAAAGATGCAGGCGTTCACAATACCCTAGCATTCGGAAAGGATGTGCAGAAAATTGTAACAACTTTAAAAGAGAAGGACGTATTACAAATCAGAACAATCTTGGTATTTGCGGCAAAATATAACAGTTTTTGGAAATTCCATCCTTTTTTCAGCGAGCTCTTCTCCTAGATTTGTCGCCAATTCACTCACTGTAACTGGTGGATCAACCTATACAATATGTTCAGTCGTTCAGGAGACAAGACTATCATCTTTGGATTTTGTAGTGCCAGTTTCTCTGCAATAGTATCGAATGTGGTTCTCGTTGCTGTTGCTGTCAGGGCCATGACACTTAAATGTTGAGGTAAAACACTACGCAAGTTCCCGATTTCAGCAAATGAAATATGAAAATCATCACCCCAAGTTTGAATACAGTGGGCTTCGTCAACTACTAAGGCCACGAGATTTTTCCTTGTAAACCTGCCCAAGTAGCATTCTGCGGTATTTGGTGTTCTCAATCAAGTACTCCGGGCTCCATTAAGTATTCTCTGTTGGGCTTCATCGTCAGTCTGGACTTCTCCTACATGGTCTGTTTTGAGCCCTCTTGGTGAAAACTTTGCCCTCTGGTGGTCCACCATTGGAGGTAAGTGGGCTTATGCAGACGACAATGCTGGGAGAAGCCGCTGGTCCTGCATAATATTTTTAAAATGACATTGATGTGTTGTTTGGAGCTAGTATTGCTCACCTCTCAGCTTGTCGAAGACGTATGGTAGAATAGCATATATAATGGATTTGCCATAGCCAATAGGTAGAGCAACAAATGTGTCCTGCTGCATGGCAAAGCTTCTGACAGCATCCAGCTGTTTGTCTTTCAAAGAGGTAAGTCCAAGTATTTGTACCTCCTCATGAATGGCAGATCTGAACTGACAGTATCTGACATGGTTGCAGAATCTGACATGCAGCCTTACCCACGTTTTGTACTACATACCATACGCGCAGAAATTAGTCCCGGCTTCCGGCACAGTGCTTACTCGCTTGACCACGTCACCTATTGTTGTGGTCTCCCCAATTAGTGAGGGGAACTGAACAAGCAGCTCTATGTCAGTTTACCAGACCCTTTCCCCCGCGTAGCATGATTAGGAAAAGGGTCTGGCTACGCGAGACTACTTCCATCCCTAGTCCTGGGTCCATTGGTCCCACCTGTCTGAAGTGAACGAACCAGTGACAATAGGTAGTGGTCACAGACGACGTATTAAAAACTGTGTCGTTATGTACTTTTGAGTGAATCTCTATTTGAGACTTCTGGGACTTACAGTAGAAAGAGTACAATGTCGTCGCGGGACAGTGGCTTAGTGATAAATCCAGTCCGTCCCGAACTTTAGGGACAGTTGGCAAGTATAGCCTAATTATTTCCAATCCCTCCAGTGTGTCAGTAGTGACTACCACAGTGACAACCCGACAACAGTGGAGTGTATTCATGAATAATTCATGAGATGGTTTAGTAAAGCAGCAAAATTATCACGTGGGGTAGCTGGTTAATTCCCATACTTTTATGGGCAGCCATAAGTCTCCAATTTTTACATTTCTTTGTTGTTTTTATATATAATGTACGTATGCATATGACAGATTAGCTACCGTAGCTCCACCCAGAGTCTAGTTATTTTTAGAAAATGAATCTAACCCACTATCATTTAATATTTAGCAGGTGGCCAGCATAAAAAATATTCATTGATTATTCAAATAAAAAATATGAAATATGTACATGTATAAGTGAATGAGTTAAAATAGAGTCAAGTCCTCTAATTTATTCCACTTCTGAATGTTGGTACTCTTGGGGATTTCAATAAGAACCACGTGCTCTTCTTCCAATACCGCCTGGTCGTACAACGACTTTTTTGGGTTTAGAATGGCATCACCTACGTATACCAACACATAAGGAGTGTAAATGTTGTTAGGTGTAGATATTCATTTAGTTTACAAAAAATATGCAATATATTCATGTAGTCTTTCTGTTGATGTGTACTACTGCAATACTCACACACATACGTACCTGCTCCTTCATATAGTAGCATGTGATGGGCAGGGGCGACTTGGTACAGCTCACACAGGGTTGCAAGAAGTTCCTCGGCTGGCTGACTAAAGTCTACCTCGAAGACTCCCATGCTAAAGCAGTAAAGAAACAGATATGTAACACTGTGCTGACTAAATATTTGGTACAATATATCTTACCTGTCTTCATCCTTCTCATAGGAGACATGGATGGGTTGTGGGGTCACCCTGAGACTGTGAGAGTCCAGGGTACCCCACGTGATGGTGGCCTCAGCGGGCAGCACTGCATCTCCCCGATATAGGGAGTAAAACTCCCAGTGGTACTGGAGAGATCTGCGAATAGAATAATGTTGATCAATAACTAACTGGAAATAAACAGTTTCTGTCACACTTACACAGTGCTGCACAGGTCTTGAATGACCTCCTCAATAACAAGTAACTAACCTCTGCAGCGAAGCTGGAGGTGGAGGCTTCCATCCCAGAGTCTGCATCATCGTCCCAATCAGGCTCTGTACAAGACACATTGGGAGGATGAGTGGGACGATGATGCAGACTCTGGGATGGAAGTCTCCACTGTGAGCGTGACATCAGTCACACTCACATGAACTCTATCTTACATTAGTCATTCACCATAGTAACTCTTGTATGTGTGTGTGTGCTTGTGTTGTGGTTTGAACCAATTGTCACCTCATGTTGTGTATGCCTTGCCACTTGGAACAAAGAACCATTGTGTGTCGTATGTGCGTTATTTTGAATTCTTAGGTCACGTGATCATGTCATATATATGGACTGTACTTTGGTTATTTTCTAATTAGAGATCTTTCTTGAATTACAATTCAACCCTAAGTTGCTGTCAACCTGTTAGCAGGGAGTTACCTAGCTAAGGGCTCAGTTAGCTGAGACATTGGATCTCCTGGTGGCAGCGATAGCAGCATCGTCCCACCAGACGTCAACGGAGCTTCCCAACTCGGAACCTGTTCACATTCTGGCGGCAGCGGTGTGCGAGACGAACCCCGTCTACCCTCTGTGTGTTTGCACCTGGCTGTTCGAGTTCTGGTCCGACAGCGGTGTGCGAGACGAAACCCCGTCTACCTTCTGTGTGTGTGCTGTCTGCATTCCATTTGGTTGGCAGCAGCGTGCGAGACGAACCTCGTCTACTCTGTGTCTGACTGTCCGCATCTCCGCATCTGGATTGGCAGTCGTGTGTGAAAACCTTCGGGATTGGTATTTCTTCGGGAGTGTGTTTTGGATCGTATTGAACTGTGCTGGACACTTGTGTGTGTGTGTCTCAGTGTTTCATTGTGTTTTGTGATCTACCCTGTGTATTGCCTTGTTTCATTCTCTTCTAATTTTATTTTGTGGTCAATTGTGTTTGTTTCTATAGGTCTTGACATGTCTGAGGATCGGGGACGTGCCAGTGACGATCTCATGGATGAGGGGTTGAGTGATACAATAAGTGTTAGTGATACAGCAGATAATGGTGACCCTCGGGATGCTCGTTTTCGACCATCTTATTACCCTTCGCGGAATGTATTGGACTTGAGATCGCCATATGGGACTCGGAGCAATGTTTCCCTTGGGAAATCAGTGCTCGTTGAAGGAGATTCCCTTGGCCATTCTTCTACTTCAGACGCCGGTGGGCAGAATCAACAACGTCCTGTGGTGGAGCCGCAAACCCTTGGGCTTGTTAACACCACGACCACCTCGTCAACACCTTCGTCAACACCTGAGACGTTCCCTTCGGAGTTTGCAAGGGCTCCTGGCAGCGAGCGCGGCAATCTTGCCTTTGCGCACGCAGCCCCAGGAGGTTGCGGGCGGGGCACTTCGGTGTCTCAGCATGTAGTACGGAGCTCAACGTCTGTAGGAGCTGACAAGCAGAGTTGTGCACCCAGTGTGTCTGATGACCCCGTGAATTCCCTAACTTCCAGAGATATTGCTATGTCCCATGAGGCAATGTTGACCTGCATGCGGGGCATGTTGGAAAGACAATCACTAGAAGCAGAGTATGCAAGGAAGCAGAGACTGGAAGAACAGGATGAAGCTAGGAAACAGAGACTTGAAGTGAGAGAATTTGAACTTAAACGTTATGAGTTGGATTGTATTGCTAGAAAAGACGAAGAAGAACGTAAAATTGAAAGAGATGAACGTTGGAGACGTGAGGACAAGGAAGAGCGTTTACGACAAGAAGATATTGCCGCACAGCTAAGAGAGGATGCTGTCCAACGTGACAACGCTAGACTGAAACTGGAAGAGGACCGTCATGCTGAGCTGGAACGTGAGAAGGAGCTCAAGGTTGCTAGGGAAAACATGAAGCTTAAGCTGCAATCCCTGTCTGCCTACACGGAGAAAGATAACATGGCAACCTACCTCTCCAGGTTCGAGGACATCATGTCTTCTGGGCGAGTGGATCAGGAACAGTGGGAAAGCTTCCTGGCGCCCAATCTTCCTACGAAGTTCGCTTCAAAGATCAAGCCTGGTGTTCAGTATAATGACATCAAGGCTGCACTCCTCAGTAGCTCGGGTGAAACTGTCACCGAGTGTGGTTATCGTCTCCTTGGAACTTCGTCGGAGCAGTGGAAAGCCAAGTCTGCTTCTGACATTTGTGAGTTCCTGTATAACACTGTTATGGGCTTTACAGCTCGTTGTGACACGGTTGATGATACTCGTATGACCTTGTGGACTATGTTATCCCGGAGAATTCTGCCTTCGGATGGGTTAGTGGCACTAGAGTCTAAGACCCTGAAGACGTTCACGGATGTCACTAGGTTCTGGGAGGATTGGCTATCCACCAGACACCCTGGCAATTTCTTCAGGCCTCGAGTTGCCGAGTCGTCGTACAGTGGTTTCCGGGGAGGGAGTGCCCATCGATCCGGAAATCACACCCCTTCGTATTATAAGCCTGCTGACAATGTACCTGATGGGAGTAACCCTACTCCGTTCCCATTCCCTTGCTTTCACTGTGGGAAGAAAGGTCACCGTATGGCTGTCTGTCCTGACAAAGATAAGCCTAGTGCCAAGAGTAAAGATCGTCAAATTGTCTGTCACCTCTGCGGGACGCCGGGGCACAAATCCCCTGACTGCCCGAAGAAGAAGGCAGGTGTCGAAAAGAAGGCAGTCAAAGCAGTACGTAAGAAGTCTGATGTTGAAGTTGTATCCGGTACTAATGCCAATGTTGTTGCTGGTGCCGATGCCGTTCCTAAGCAGAGATGGAACGTGACCCCAGGCTATGTTAATGGTAAGCCTTGTAATATTGTCTGCGATACGGGCGCAGAGGTAGCAGTAGTACCCAGGTCCTTAGTAGGTTTTGAATGCAATGAAACAGGTCCTGTTGTAGTCTGTGGTTTTGATGGAAATTGTAAAGGCCGTTCTTCTGCCATTGTTAAGTTTGTGATTAACGGAAAAGAATTTACCCGTAGTGCTGTGATATCTGAAGAGGATGGGATGGTTGTTGTTTGTTCCCATATGTTGCCAATGATCGTGAGACGGCAACCTTTATAGCTGATGCACTTGACAAAGTTAAGCCTTTTGTCCCCATAACTGAAAGTGAACCCCCTGAGTCGTCTGTATTAGCAGTGACGACCCGTGCCCAAACCAAGGAGAATGCACTCTTAGATCTGAATGAAGTTAGTGAAGATGAGGTTTTGAGAAGAGGTGCCATTGGGGAGGAGTCTGACAGTCTTGCAGGAGATGAGGAAGTTGAGCAGTTGCTTTCTTCGGAAGTTCCGGTGGAGGCAGAACCTAGGCAAGATGTTGGTAAGGGACGTGTTGTGGAGGATTGTGATGTTGATGATGTTGATGGTGTAAATAGTGCTGAAGCTAGTGTTAATGATTGTTGGGATGATGATATATCTGAGTGTACAGATGATAGTGTTTGTGTACAGCTCAAGGACGTTAGGGAGTCGTTGTCTGAGCCTGACTGTAGAGCGGCGGCTTCCCTGGCTTCTCTTGGTGCCTTGGAGAACGGTACTGATCTGGAAGACTTTCTCTCTGAGTTGAAGTCCGACTCCTCACTCGCTACGTGGAGGTCCCTCGCTGACAACGGTGAGCGTGGTTTCAGATGGTATAATGGTAGATTAGCTCAAGATGTTGTGACAGATTGGGAAGAGAGAGGTGTAGTGCTCGCAGTTCCCAAGTCGTTTAGGTCTAAGTTGTTGGTTATCGCACACGATAAGGGAGGTCACCTAGGTGCCGAGAAGTGTATTAAATCCCTGCGTAAGTGCTTTACCTGGCCTGGTTTGTATAAAGACGTGTCCAACTATTGTAGCTCCTGTGAGCGGTGTCAAAGAAAATCTAAACATGTACCCAGTAAAGCTCCATTCGTGGAACCTTTGATAGTAACGGAACCCTTTGAGTCAGTGGCCGTGGACATAGTGGGCCCGTTGCCTAAGGGGCGGGGCGGTTGCCGCTATCTCCTAACGTATATTTGTTTAGCTTCTCGTTGGCCGGAAGCTGTACCTTTAAGAAGTATAACTGCTAAGTCTGTTGCCTCGGCAATGTGTGAGATATTTTCACGTACAGGTATTCCCTTGAAACTGCTAACTGATCAGGGATCCCAGTTTATGGGTAAGGTGGTGAAATCTCTTTGTAAATGGATGGGAATTCAGCAAGTACGTACGACCCCGTACCATCCGGAGTCGAACGGCTGTGTAGAAAGGATGCACGGCACGTTGAAGGCGTGTCTGGGGAAGTGCATTAGTGACAGTAAAGATTGGGTGGACTTTGTTCCGTGGGTCCTCTTCATGATGAGAGGTATGCCACATGCCGACTTGAAGGCTAGCCCGTCTGACCTGGTGTATGGAAGAACCATCAGGACTCCCCTCATTGCTCTACATCATTGCCTGCTGAATACTGGAGAAGATGCTCCTGGTGTCTCTGCTTGTGAGTGGGTCTCTCGACTGTCCGAGAAGCTCCAGTTCCTTCGGGATGAGGTCACAAAGAATGTCATTGTTGCTCGTGAAAAGCGTAAGGAGAGGAAGAAAGATGTAAAGGGTGTGCGTGTTTTCGAAGTGGGTGCAAAGGTTATGTATCGTATCCCAGGTCGTCTCAACAAGTTGTCTGATAGTTGGGATGGGCCATTTGTTGTGTTGCAGCGTGTAGGTGAAGTGAACTACCGTATTGCTAGGGAAGGATCCAGAAAGAATAGTAAAGTTGTTCACGTGAATGTTCTCAAGAAGTTTAATGAGTTGCATGTGTGCAGAGTGGATGTTGTAGTTGAAGGTGATGATCATCCTAAGTGTGTGTTATTGGATGAATTTGAAGGCTATGTTAAGGAGGATATGGATGACCTCCTGTCCCAGTTTAGTGATGTGTTCTCTAGTCAACCTGGTAATACCTCTGTTACGGAGATAAGTATAGACACTGGTGATCGTGGTCCAGTCGTGTCTGCTCCGTACTCGGTCCCTCTGGGCATACGGGACCAGGTGAAAGATGAAATCGATTCCTTAGTGTCTGCAGGTATTATTGAACGGTGCGAGAGTGCCTGGGCATCTCCACTGGTTCCAGTCCGCAAGCCTGACGGGTCGATCAGACTTTGTGTGGATTATAGGCGTGTGAACTTTATCACCATGCCCGAGCCATATTTTATTCCTTCACTGGATGAGATGATGGAATTGGTGGGCTCTGGACAAGTTATTTCTAAGGTGGACCTCGCCAAAGGTTTCCACCAAGTGGCTGTGAAGGAAGAAGATCAGGACAAAACCGCATTCATCTGTCCATTTGGAAAGTTTAGGTATCTTAGGATGCCTTTTGGTCTCCGTAACGCTCCTAGTGTATTTCAACGATTGATGGACACTGTCCTTGCTGACTGTCGGGAATTTTCTAGAGTCTATATCGACGATGTCATTGTAGTGTCCCATGATTGGATAAGTCATCTGTCAGATCTCAAGAAACTATTTTCTACTCTGCGTGCTGCTGGTTTGACGTGTAAACTTAGTAAATGCAGCTTTGGTCGTAAACACTTGGAATTCCTAGGACATAGGATTGGCAGTGGATCGATATCTGTGCCGGAAGCTAGAGTGAAAGCAATCCGAGATCATCCTCGTCCTGTTACACGGAAACAACTTAGGTCGTTTCTCGGCCTCATTGGATTTTATCGACGCTTTGTGAAATATTTCCACAAGTGGTCTGTGTTGCTCACCCCTCATGCATCGAGAGAGTTGTCTGGTGTTGTTCCTTGGTCTGAGGAGATGGGTGAGGCCTTCATTGCATTGTGTAATTCTCTATCTAGTTCCTTGTTATTGTGTGTACCTAAGTGTGATGATACTTTCTCTTTAGAATGTGATGCTAGTGCCTGTGGCATTGGTAGTGTGTTATATGTCCACAGAAATGATGAGAAGTTGCCTGTTGCCTTTTTCAGTCGCCAGTTGCGTGGTGCCCAGACTCGCTACTCTGCGCAGGAACTAGAAGGCCTGGCCCTGGTCGAAAGTATACGCCATTTCGCGTACTACCTTTATGGAAGACGATTTACGGTTGTGACAGATCACCGTGTTCTAGTGAATTTGAAGGAGGAAAAACAACTCAACAGACGCCTGTATAGATGGAGCCTGATCTTGTCTGAATTTGATTTTGAAATTGTCTATCGCCGAGGTCGAGACAACGTCGTTGCTGATTGTCTCAGCAGGTGTTACTCACTGTTGGAGAACGAGGGAGGTGGCCCAACGACTCCTTCGAAGGAGGGGGAGATGTGAGCGTGACATCAGTCACACTCACATGAACTCTATCTTACATTAGTCATTCACCATAGTAACTCTTGTATGTGTGTGTGTGCTTGTGTTGTGGTTTGAACCAATTGTCACCTCATGTTGTGTATGCCTTGCCACTTGGAACAAAGAACCATTGTGTGTCGTATGTGCGTTATTTTGAATTCTTAGGTCACGTGATCATGTCATATATATGGACTGTACTTTGGTTATTTTCTAATTAGAGATCTTTCTTGAATTACAATTCAACCCTAAGTTGCTGTCAACCTGTTAGCAGGAAGTTAGCTAGCTAAGGGCTCAGTTAGCTGAGACATTGGATCTCCTGGTGGCAGCGATAGCAGCATCGTCCCACCAGACGTCAACGGAGCTTCCCAACTCGGAACCTGTTCACATCCACCTCCAGCTTCGATGCAGAGGTTAGTTACTTGTTATCAGATGTAGAAGAGAAAACGATGAGTCCATACAATTCTGCACAATACTGTATTCTTCAGTGCAATTGTATTATCAATAGAGAAGCTCTTCTAAGCTATGATTCAATCTGCATGTCATACCCTGCCTCTTCCTGAAGATAAAGTTCCTTATGCACCATATATTCGACCTCATTTTCAGTCTCAATGCTACAGCTGACTAAACCCTTCTGAAGGTGGTGCAAGGCTTTATATACCCATCGATCAGCCATGTGCCTGAAATCCAGCATTCTGATTAGTTGGGTTAGTCACTTGACTTCCATTGAGCTATTTGATAGACTATTGTATAGCCTAAGGTCTTCACACGTATTATATGGACTCTTATTTCACCTATTTTGCTACTCTATTGCATTTTACACTGCATGTACAAGTATAATAGGTACCTTTCAACTTTAATCAGTTCAGTGACCAACTTGAACCACCCAAGCATCACATATAAAGACCAAGGCAATAGGCTTTAAAAACTGACCCAATGTGAGAAAAGCCCAAGGTGCTAAAAGCCTACTATTGTATGAACCTCTTGTGGGTTAATTGTGACAAATAGTTTCATTATTCATTTTTTAATCTTTTGTTCTTAGTATTAAATTTGAGGACTGGCTTGTGAACATAGCTAGCTACCTTACATAGTATTAAGTGTGTCCATCTGTCCCACCTTCCATCCCTAGTCCTGTGTCCATCTGTCCCACCTTCCATCACTAGTCCTGTGTCCATCTGTCCCACCTTTTATCCCTAGTCCTGTGTCCATCTGTCCCACCTTCTTTCCCTAGTCCTGTGTCCATCTGTCCCACCTTCCATCTCTAGTCCTGTGTCCATCTGTCCCACTTTCCATTCCTAGTCTTGTGTCCATCTGTCGTAACTTCCATCCCTAGTCCCGTGTCCATCTGTCCCACCTTTTATCCCTTGTCCTGTGTCCATCTGTCCCACCTTCCATCCCTACTCCTGTGTCCATCTGTCCCACCTTCCATCTCTAGTGCTGTGTCCATCTGTCTCACCTTTCATCCCTAGTCCGGTGTCCATCTGTCCCACCTTCCAACCCTAGTCCTGTGTCCATCTGTCCCACCTTCCATCCCAGTCCTGTGTCCATCTGTCCCACCTTTCATCCCTAGTCCTAGTGTCCATCTGTTCCAACTTCCATCCCTAGACCTGTGTTCATCTGTCCTACCTTCCATCCCTAGTCCTGTGTCCATCTGTCCCACCTTCCATCCTAGTCCTGTGTCCATCTGTCCTACCTTCCATCCCTAGTCCTGTGTCCATCTGTCCCACCTTCCATTCCTAGTCCTGTGTCCATCTGTCCCACCTTCCATCCCTAGTCCTGTGTCCATCTGTCCCACCTCCATCCCTATCCTGTCCCACCTTCCATCCAGTCCTGTGTCCATCTGTCCACCTTCCATCCCTATTCCCTGAGTCCATCTATCTATCCCACCTTCCGTCCCTAATCCTGAGTCCATCTGTCCCACCTTCCATCCCTAGTCCTGTGTCTATCTGTCACACCTTTTATCTTTAGTCCTGTGTCCATCTGTCCCACCTTTCATCCCTAGTCCGGTATCCATCTGTCCCATCGTCCATCCCTAGTTTTGTGTCCATCTGTCCCACTTTTCATCCCTAGTCCTGTGTCCATCTGTCCCACCTTCCATCCCTAGTCCTGTGTCCATCTGTCCCACCTTTCATCCCTAGTTGTGAGTCGATCTGTCCCACCTTCCATCTCTAGTGTTGTGTTCATCTGTCCCACCTTCCAACCCTAGTCCTGTGTCCATCTGTCCCACCTTCCATCCCTAGTCCTGTGTCCATCTGTCCCACCTTTCATCCCTTGTCCTAGTGTCCATCTGTCCCACCTTCCATCCTAGTCTTGTGTCCATCTGTCCTACCTTCCATCCCTAGTCCTGTGTCCATCTGTCCCACCTTTCATCCCTAGTCCTGTGTCAATCTGTCCCATTTTCCATCTCTAGTACTATGTCCATCTGTCTCACCTTCCATCCCTAGTCCTGTGTCCATCTGTCCCACCTTCCAACCCTAGTCCTGTGTCCATCTATCCTTCCTTTCGTCCCTAATCCTGAGTTCATCTGTCCCACCTTCCATCCCTAGTCCTGTGTCTATCTGTCACACCTTTTATCTTTAGTTCTGTGTCCATCTGTTCAACCTTTCATCCCTAGCCCATTTTGTCCATCTGTCCCACCTTCCATCTCTAGTCCTGTGTCTATCTGTCCCACCTTTCATCCCTAGTGGTCCATCTGTGGCACCATTCGTCCCCTATTCTGGTATCCATCTGTCCCATCGTCCATCCCTAGTCCTGTGTCCATCTGTCCCACTTTCCATCCCTGTGTCCATCTGTCACATTTTTTATCTTTAGTTCTGTGTCCATCTGTTCAACCTTCCATCCCTAGTCCTGTGTCCATCTGTCCCACCTTCCATCCCTATTTTTTTTATTCATCAGTCCCACCTTTTGTCCCTAGTCCTTTGTCCATCTGTCCTACCATCTATCCCTAGTTCGGTGTCCATCTGTCCCAATGTCCATCCCTAGTCCTGTGTCCATCTGTCCCACATTCCATTTCTAGTCCTATGTCCATCTGTCCCACCTTCCATCCCTATTCCTGTATCCATCTGTCTCACCTTCCATCCCTAGTCCTGTGTCCTTCTGTCCTACCTTCCATCCCTAGTCCTGTGTCCATCTGTCCCACCTTCCATCCCTAGTCCTGTGTACATCTGTCCATCCTTCCATCCCTAGTCCTGTGTCCTTCTGTCCTACCTTCCATCCCTAGTCCTGTGTCCATCTGTTCCACCTTCCATCCTAGTTCTGTGTCCTTCTGTCCTACCTTCCATCCGTAGTCCTGCGTCCATCTGTCCCACCTTCCATCCCTAGTCCTGTGTCAATCTGTCCCACCTTCCATCCCTAGTCCTGTGTCCTTCTGTCCTACCTTCCATCCCTAGTCCTGTGTCCATCTGTTCCAACTTCCATTCTAGTTCTGTGTCCTTCTGTCCTACCTTCCATCCCTAGTCCTGTGTCCATCAGTCCCACCATTAATCCCTAGTCCTGTGTCTATCTGTCCAACCTTTCATCCCTTGTCCGGTATCCATCTGTCCAACCTTTCATTCCTGTGTCCATCTGTCCCACAATCCATCCCTAGTCCTGTGTCTATCTGTCCCACCTTCCATCCCTAGTCCTGCATCCATCTGTCCAACCTTTCATTCCTGAGTCCATCTGTCCCACCTTTCATCCCTAGTTCTGAGTCCATCTGTCCCAACTTCCATCCATAGTCCTGTGTATATCTGTCCCACCTTCCATTCCTAGTCCTGAGTCAATCAGTCCCACCTTCCATCCTAGTCTTGTATCCATCTGTCCTACCTTCCAGTTCTAGTCCTGTGTCCATCTGTCCCACCTTCCATCCTAGTCCTGTGTCCATCTGTCCTACCTTCCATCCCTAGTCCTGTGTCCATCTGTCCCACATCCCTAGTCCTGTGTCGATCTGTCCCACCTTCCATCTCTAGTGCTGTGTTCATCTGTCCCACCTTTCATCCCTAGTCCCGTGTCCATCTGTCCCACCATTCATCCCTAGTCCGGTATCCATCTGTCCCATCATCCATCCCTAGTCCTGTGTCCATCTGTCCCACTTTCCATCCCTAGTCCTGTGTCCATTTGTCCCACCTTCCATCCCTAGTCCAGTGTCCATCTGTCCCACCTTTCATCCCTAGTTCTGAGTCGATCTGTCCCACCTTCCATCCCTAGTCCTGTGTCCATCTGTCCCACCTTCCATCCCTAGTCCTATGTTTATCTGTCCCACCTTTCATCCCTAGTTCTGAGTCGATCTGTCCCACCTTCCGTCCCTAGTCCTGTGTCCATCTGTCCCACCTTTCATCCCTAGTTCTGAGTCGATCTGTCCCACCTTTCATTCCTAGTCCTGTGTCCATCAGTCTCCCCTTCCATCCCTAGTCTTGTGTCCATCTGTCCCACCTTCCATCCCTAGTCCTGTGTCTATCTGTCCCACCTTCCATCCTTAGTCCTGTGTCCATCTGTCCCACCTTTTAGCCCTAGTCCTGTGTCCATCTGTCCCACCTTCCATCCCTAGTCCTGTGTCCATCTGTCCCACCTTTCATCCTAGTCCTGGTCCATCTGTCCCCCTTCCATCCCTAGTCCTGTGTCCATCTGTCCCATCTTCCATCCCTAGTCCTGTGTCCATCTGTCCCACCTTCCATCCCTAGTCCTGTGTCCATCTGTCCCACCTTCATCCCTAGTCCTGTGTCCATCTGTCCCACCTTCCATCCCTAGTCCTGTGTCCATCTGTCCCACCTTCCATCCCTAGTCCTGTGTCCATCTGTCCCACCCTGTGTTTATCTGTCCCACCTTCTATCCCTAGTCCTGTGTCCATCTGTCCCACCTTCCATCCTAGTCCTGTGTCGATTGTCCTACCTTCCATTCTAGTCCATCTGTCCCACCTTCCATCCCTAGTCCTGTGTCCATCTGTCCCACCTTCCATCCCTAGTCCTGTGTCCATCTGTCCCACCTTCCATCCCTAGTCCTGTGTTCACCTGTCCCACCTTTCATCCCTAGTCCTGTGTCCGTCTGTCCCACCTACCATCCCTAGTCCGGTGTCCATCTGTCCCAACGTCCATCCCTAGTCCTGTGTCCATCTGTCCCACCTTTCATTCTTAGTCCTGTGTCTATCTGTCCCACCTTTTGTACCTAGTCCTGTGTCCATCTGTCCCACCATCCATCCCTAGCCATCCCTAGTCCGGTGTCCATCTGTCCCAATGTCCATTCCTAGTCCTGCGTCCATCTGTCCCACCTTCCATCCTTAGTCCTGTGTCCATCTGTCCCACCTTTTGTCCCTAGTCCTGTTTCCATCTGTCCCACCATCCATCCCTAGCCATCCCTAGTCCGGTGTCCATCTGTCCCAATGTCCATTCCTAGTCCTGTGTCCATCTGTCCCACCTTCCATCCCTAGTCCTGTGTCCACCTGTCCCACCTTTCATCCTTAATCCTGGATCCATCAGTCTCCCCTTCCATCCTTAGTCCTGTGTCCATCTGTCCCATCTTCCATTCCTAGTCCTGTGTCCATTTGTCCCACCTTCCATCCCTAGTCCTGTGTCCATCTGTCCCACCTTCCATCCCTAGTCCTGTGTCCATCTGTCCCACCTTCCATCCTTATTCCTGGATCCATCAGTCTCCCCTTCCATCCCTAGTCCTGTGTCCATCTGTCCCATCTTCCATTCCTAGTCCTGGGTCCATCTGTCCCACCTTCCATCCCTAGTCCTGTGTCCATCTGTCCCACCTTTTGTCCCTAGTCCTGTGTCCATCTGTCCCACCATCCATCCCTAGCCATCCCTAGTCCGGTGTCCATCTGTCCCAATGTCCATTCCTAGTCCTGTGTCCATCTGTCCCACCTTCCATCCCTAGTCCTGTGTCCACCTGTCCCACCTTTCATCCCTAGTCCTGTGTCCGTCTGTCCCACCTACCATCCCTAGTCCGGTGTCCATCTGTCCCAACGTCCATCCCTAGTCCTGTGTCCATCTGTCCCACCTTCCATCCTTAGTCCTGTGTCCATCTGTCCCACCATCCATCCCTAGCCATCCCTAGTCCGGTGTCCATCTGTCCCAATGTCCATTCCTAGTCCTGCGTCCATCTGTCCCACCATCCATCCCTAGTCCTGTGTCCATCTGTCCCACCTTCCATCCCTAGTCCTCTTCCATTGGTCCCACCTGTCTGAAGTGAACGAACCAGTGACAATAAATAGTGGTCATAGACGACGTATTAAAAACTGTGTCGTTATATATGTAGTTTTGAGTGAATCTCTATTTGAGACTTCTGGGACTTACATCATGAATTATTCATGAATATACTCCACTGTTGTCGGGTTGTCACTGTGGTAGTCACTACTGACACACTGGAGGGAAGAGGGATTGGGAATAATTAGGCTATACTTGCCAACTGTCCTTAAAGTTTAAGACGGACTGGATTTATCACTAAGCCACTGTCCCGCGACGACATTGTACTCTTTCTGAGATTGTTTAGTAAAGCAGCAAAATTATCATGTGGGGTAGCTGGTTAATTCCCATACTTTTATGGGCAGCCATAAGTCTCCAATTTTTTCATTTCTTTATGTTTTTTATATATATAATGTACGCATATGACAGATTAGCTACCCTAGCTTCACCCAGAGTCTAGTTATTTTTAGAAAATGAATCTAACCCATTATCATTAAATTTTAATATTTAGCAGGTGGCCAGCATAAAAAATATTCATTGATTATTCAACAAAAATATGAAATATGTACATGTATAAGTGAATGAGTTAAAATAGAGTCAAGTCCTCTAATTTATTCCACTTCTGAATGTTGGTACTCTTGGGGATTTCAATAAGAACCACGTGCTCTTCTTCCAATACCGCCTGGTCGTACAATGACTTTTTTGGGTTTAGAATGGCGTCACCTACGTATACCAACACATAAGGAGTGTAAATGTTGTTAGGTGTAGATATTCATTTAGTTTACTAAAAATATGCAATATATTCATGTCGTCTTTCTGTTGATGTGTACTACTGCAATACTCACTAACATACGTATCTGCTCCTTCATATAGTAGCATGTGATGGGCAGGGGCGACTTGGTACAGCTCACACAGGGTTGCAAGAAGTTCCTCGGCTGGCTGACTAAAGTCTACCTCGAAGACTCCCATGCTAAAGCAGTAAAGAAACAGATATGTAACACTGTGCTGACTAAATATTTGGTACAATATATCTTACCTGTCTTCATCCTTCTCATAGGAGACATGGATGGGTTGTGGGGTCACCCTGAGACTGTGAGAGTCCAGGGGACCCCACGTGATGGTGGCCTCAGGGGGCAGCACTGCATCTCCCCGATATAGGGAGTAAAACTCCCAGTGGTACTGGAGAGATCTGCGAATAGAATAATGTTGATCAAACTGGAAATAAACAGTTTCTGTCACACTTACACAGTGCTGCACAGGTCTTGAATGACCTCCTCGACACTGGTGTCCGGGGCCACCATCACAGATGCTTGTCCCTTTTCAGGGACTTCGCAGACTAAGGACCACTGCAAATACGCAAGCAGCAAATATGGCTTTCTCTTCTACATCTAATAACAAGTAACTAACCTCTGCATCGAAGCAGGAGGTGGAGAGTTCCATCCAAGAGTCTGCATCATCGTCCCAATCAGGCTCTGTACAAGACACAATAGAATAGATTTGGGAGTCCATACAATTCTGCACAATACTGTATGCTTCAGTGCAATTGTATTATCAATAGAGAAGCTCTTCTAAGATATGATTCAATCTGCATGTCATACCCTGCCTCTTCCTGAAGATAAAGTTCTTTATGCGCCTTATAATCGACCACATTTTCAGTCTCAATGCTACAGCTGACTAAACCCTTTTGAAGATGGTGCAAGGCTTTATATACCCATCGATCAGCCATGTGCCTGAAATCCAGCATTCTGATTAGTTGGGTTAGTCACTTGACTTCCATTGAGCTATGTGATAGACTAGTGTATAGCCTAAGGTCTTCACACGTATTATATGGACTCTTATTTCACCTATTTTGCTACTCTATTGCATTTTACACTGCCTGTACAAGTATAATAGGTACCTTTCAGCTTTAATTAGTTCAGTGACCAACTTGAACCGCCCAAGCATCACATGATAAAGACCAAGGCAATAGGCTTTAAAAACTGACCCAATGTGAGAAAAGCCCAAGGTGCTAAAAGCCTACTATTGTATGAACCTCTTGTGGGTTTATTGTGACAAATAGTTTCATTATTCACTTTGTAATCTTTTGTTCTTAGTATTAAATTTGCAGACTGGCTTGTGAACACAGCTAGCTACCTTACATAGTATTCAGTGTCCATCTGTCCCGCCTTCCATCCCTAGTCCTGAGTCCATCTGTCCCACCTTCCATCCCTAGTCCTGTGTCCATCTGTCCCACCTTCCATCCCTAGTCCTGTGTCCATCTGTCCCACCTTCCATCCCTAGTCCTGTGTCCATCTGTCCAACCTTTCAACCCTAGCCCTATGTCCATCTGTCCCACCTTCCATCCCTAGTCCTGTCTTTATTTGTCCCACCTTCCATCCCTAGTCATGTGTGAATCTCTCTCACCTTCCATCCCTAGTCCGGTGTCCATCTGTCCCACCTTCCAACCCTAGTCCTTTGTCCATCTGTCCCACCTTCCATCCCTAGTCCTGTGTCCATCTGTCTCACCATCCATCCCTAGTCCTGTGTCCATCTGTCCCCCTTTCAAACCTAGTCCTATGTCCATCTGTCCCACCTTCCATCCCTAGTCCTGTGTCCATCTGTCCCACCTTCCATTCCTAGTCCGATGTGCATCTGTCCCACATTCCATCCCTAGACCTGTGTCCATCTGTCCCACCTTCCATCCCTAGTCCTGTATCCATCTGTCCCACCTTCCATCTCTAGTCCTGCGTCCATCTGTCCCACCTTCCATCCCTATTTTTTTTATCCATCTGTCCCACCTTTTGTCCCTAGTCCTTTGTCCATCTGTCCTACCATCTATCCCTAGTCCTGTGTCCATCTGTCCCAACGTTTATCCCTAGTCCTGTGTCCATCTGTCCTACCATCCATCCCTAGTCCGGTGTCCATCTGTCCCAACGTCCATCCCTAGTCCTGTGTCCATCTGTCCTACCTTCCATCCTTAGTCCTGTGTCCATCTGTCCCACGTTTTGTCCCTAGTCCTGTGTCCATCTGTCCCACCTTCCATCCCTAGTCCTGTGTCCATCTGTGTCACCTTCCATCCTAGTCCTGTGTCCATCTGTCCTACCTTCCATCCCTAGTCCTGTGTCCACCTGTCCCACCTTCCATCCTTAGTCCTGTGTCCATCTGTCCCACCTTCTATCTCTAGTCGTGTGTCGATCTGTCCCACCTTCCATCCCTAGTCCTGTGTCCATCTGTCCCGAGTCCATCTGTCCCACCTTCCATCCCTAGTCCTGTGTCCATCTGTCACACTCTCCATCCCTAGTCCTGTCTTTATCTGTCCCACCTTCCATCCCTAGTCATGTGTGCATCTGTCCCACATTCCATCCCTAGTCCTGTGTACATCTGTCACACCTTCCATCTCTAGTGCTGTGTCCTTCTGTCTCACCTTCCACCCCTAGTCCGGTGTCCATCTGTCTCACCTTCCAACCCTAGTCCTGTGTCCATCTGTCCCACCTTCCATCCCTAGTCCTGTGTCCATCTGTCCCACCATCCATCCCTAGTCCTGTGTCCATCTTTCCCACCTTTCATCCCTAGTGCTAGTGTCCATCTGTCCCACCATTCATCCCTAGTCCGTTATCCATCTGTCCCATCGTCCATCCCTAGTCCTGTGTCCATCTGTCCCACCTTCCATCCCTAGTCATGTGTCCATCTGTCCCACCTTCCATCCCTAGTCCTGTGTCCATCTGTCCCACCTTTCATCCCTAGTCCTGTGTCCATCTGTCCCACCTTCCATCCCTAGTTTTGAGTCGATCTGTCCAACCTTTCATTCCTAGTCCTGTGTCCATCTGTCCCACCTTTCAACCCTAGTCCTGTGTCCATCTGTCCCACCTTCCATCCCTAGTCCTGTGTCCATCTGTTCTACCTTCCATTCTAGTTCTGTGTCCACCTGTCCCACCTTCCATCCCTAGTCCTATGTCCATCTGTCCAACCTTCCATCCCTAGTCCTATGTCCATCTGTCCCACTTTCCATCCCTAGTCCTGTGTCCATCTGTCCCACCTTTCAACCCTAGCCCTATGTCCATCTGTCCCACCTTCCATCCCTAGTCCTGTGTCCATCTGTTCTACCTTCCATCCTAGTTCTGTGTCCACCTGTCCCACCTTCCATCCCTAGTCCTATGTCCATCTGTCCCACCTTCCATCCCTAGTCTTGTGTCCATCTGTCCTACTTTCCATCCCTAGTCCTGTGTCCATCTGTCCCACCTTCCATCTTTAGTCCTGTGTCCACCTGTCCCACCTTTTATCTCTAGTGCTGTGTCCATCTGTCTCACCTTCCATCCTAGTCCTGTGTCCATCAGTCCCACCTTCCATCCCTAGTCCTGTGTGCATCTGTCCCACATTTCATCCCTAGTCCTATGTCCATCTGTCCCACTTTCCATCCCTAGTCCTGTGTCCACCTGTCCCACCTATTATCTCTAGTGCTGTGTCCATCTGTCTCACCTTCCATCCTAGTCCTGTGTCCATCAGTCCCACCTTCCATCCCTAGTCGTGTGTCCATCTGTCCCACCTTCCATTCCTAGTCCTGTGTCCATCTGTCCCACCTTCCATTCATAGTCCTGTGTCCATCTGTCCCACTTTCCATCCCTAGTCCTGTGTCCATCTGTCCCACCTTCCATTCATAGTCCTGTGTCTATCTGTCCCACCATCCATCCCTAGTCCTGTGTTTATCTGTCCCACCTTCCATCCCTAGTCCTCTGTGCATCTGTCCCACATTCCATCCCTAGTCCTACGTCCATCTGTCTTACCTTCCATCGTTAGTCCTGCGTCCATCTGTCTCACCTTCCATCCTAGTCCTGTGTCCATCTGTCCTACCTTCCATCCCTAGTCCTGTGTCCATCTGATCCACCTTCTATCCTAGTTCTGTGTCCTTCTGTCCTACCTTCCATCCCTAGTCCTGTGTCCATCTGGTCCCACCTTCCATCCTTAGTCCTGTGTCCATCTGTCCCATCTTCCATTTCTAGTCCTGTGTCTTTCTGTCCTACCTTCCATCCTTGTGTCCATCTGTCCCACCTTTCATCCCTAGTCCTGTGTCCATCAGTCCCACCTTCCATCCCTAGTCCTGTGTCCATCTGTCCCACCTTCCATCCCTAGTCCTGTGTCCATCTGTCTCACCTTCCATCCCTAGTCCTGTGTCCATCTGTCTCACGTTCCATCCCTATTTTTTTTATCCATCTGTCCCACCTTTTGTCCCTAGTCCTTTGTCCATCTGTCCTACCATCTATCCCTAGTCCTGTGTCCATCTATCCCAACGTCCATCCCTAGTCCTG
>WLWD01002712.1_pt1 | contig 34158 bp, 28 predicted proteins | sample 6712731 | NCBI WGS metagenome assembly WLWD01 (sample SAMN12718690, study PRJNA576275) | sponge metagenome | isolation source: marine sponge | host: Mycale hentscheli | place: New Zealand: South Island, Marlborough, Capsize Point | collected 2014-11-01
CAACACCTTACACTGAAGATATTAAGTTAAATAACCAATACACTAAAATTAGTTTAAAAATTTTTTAGACTCAGACTTCTCTTAAGTTTAAGTTCCTTGGGTCATTTTAATTTATTTAAATAATTGCTGGATTCTACATGTTGAATGTATAATATTTTTAAAAAATACTCGTGCTAGCACGCACTTTAAACAGGCTCACGCCTTTTATTAGTTTCATCTATATATTATATACATTCCCACAGCTGCACAGTATGCTATACACTTTAAATAATTCAGTGCTTGCGGGAATCGTATATTTTTTACTGTGACAGAAGTCCTGCTAAATTTAAATGCATAGTCAATTTGCTGATCATAATTCACCAATAATAGAAGTTAATAAATTTTGCTGTAAATAGAAAATTACCCTTTTTTTATTTTTATTATTAACACGGGGTCAGTCTGTTGGCTGGCTAAGCTAACACAATAGAAAAGCTCACCTGTTGCACTTCAGGAGGGAGCTCCAGCAGGTAGCTGGAAGCCCCAAGCTTTCTGGGGCCACTACCTGCAAAGAGAGAATGTTGAACTTGTCATATTTATGTGCAGTAACAACTCACCCTTCGTTCTACTGGGGCTACCGTCAGCGGTACCGTGCAGCTTTCCGCGCTCCATGGCGATAATCCAGCATAGTGCTCCTGATTTAGAATTAAAATGTGAAGGGGCGTGGCTAATTCTGTGGAAAATAGTAGGAGGAGGTAAATATGGCTTGCAGATTGCTGCTGTCTAAGCGGTGTTACCGGGCTACAGTGAACTTAGCCAGACCATTAATTAAGTTCCCTGATAGAAGAAACCCGAAAGCCGTTTGTAGGTGTTATAGCTGTATTTAGTACATTTGTGCAAGTCTTCTTGATTTTTGTAGCTATTCAAGAATCTGTATCAGTGAAAACGGAGCAGATAAAGTCCCATGAAGTTTCTCCGAGCCACCAACTGTAATAATATCTGCTGAACTCCCTTCTGGTTATGGAAGGCGACTACCATGTGATAAAGAAATATCCGCAATTAATGTAAGTGCATCAGAGTTAATTAGCTATGTCATATTTAAGCAATTACGAATATTTTTTCGCTAGCTTGGAGGCGCAGCACTGTGATGTTTACATCCAGAACAGTCAAAAATCATCAACTACACCCATTTCATATATTATTTCATTTATTTTTTGTCTGTCTGCATTGAATGTTTTTAAAACATCACACTTAAAAGCATAAAAAATATTTTTTGGTAACAATAAATAAAAAAAAAGTTGCACAGTGAAACTCATAATTTTACAGTGTGCTGTTTTTGGTGGGTCAAAGGTTCGGCCTGGCTGGGTGATGTCGGCAACACGTTCACAGATAAGTCCCATGTCATAGTGTCCATGACAACAGGATCCACCCCTTTCCAGAGAGTGGCTCCTGATCCAGAGAAGCTGGTTGATGGTATTGGGTGGTTTAAAAGTTCTGAGACGGGCTTCTTGGCAATGAGAAATTCGAAATGAAGCTTCCAACTCACTGAGAGTGCCTTAGCTTGGAATGATTGACTGGCTCCAAGTGGAATTGGCAAGGCAAACTGTGACTGGAGAGTGTTGTGGCAGCACTCTGTGTGTCTGCCATGAACTGAACAAACTGATCTGAGTGTGGCAGATGGCACCAAACATTCTTTATTCACTTCTTCTACGCACTGTAAAGCCACATTCATCTGAAACACAAAGAGTTGATGAAAATCATTTCTACTGGATGAACAATAAAAGTAATGAGGTTAGGTGATGACATCTTGTGAGCAGCACAGATTGAAACTGACATAATTTAGATCATGATTGGATCGTCTTGATTGTGATTTTTTTTAAATTATTTTTTTGCAGTTAAATGATGTAGTTTGAAAAAAATTTAACAAACCTCATTAACAATTTATGTAGAATTTGCATAAAGAATTAAAATAGTTGCAATCTGTAGGGTAAAACAAGTTTAACAAATACCTGTAAGCAAGCTATTGTAGCCGAGGTCAAGTCCAGTGTACCAATGACATCTTCACCCAACTTATAGGATGCTTTGTAGAGAGAAATCTTCCCCAATATTCCATTCTGGTTCTTCAGTGTGTAATTTACTACATAGAGAATACCCAGAACCATGAAATGTAACAAAATTAGAGGTGTAAGGATGTATTCAATACAGAGAAGCAACAACTAAACATTCCTCACTTACATGAAGACCGTCTGGATGTTTCTGTAGCTAGAGCTTGCAAAGCAAGTTCAAGGGTTGGGTCTTCTTTCACATCGGAAATTAAAAATGGGTTTGAATAACGAGGTGATGGAGAAATATATGAAACATACAGAGACTCTGGAATTACCAGAACTCGGAATGGAAGACGCACAATTTGGGTGGGACATCCAGGCTTCTGTGCCCCTACAGTTAGTTTATAGCTGTACTTGACCAGTCTTCCACTGAATGATGGCGGACCTCCACTAGGTAGATGCTCGCTATATGTCACTGTACAGGATAAAAAAATGAAACAAAAAAAAAATGAAGTAGTATTCAAAGATTTTTTTTTGCAGTAAATTACCATGCTTGACTTCTCCTGGGGCTAGTTCCAGACTGCAAAAAAGTATTGAAGAGGGAGTGGCACATATTGTGACACCTTTTTCTCCTGTAGAAATAACCATAGCATTGAACATATTAATCAGTAGTTTTTAGCTTGTACCTCTGTTGGGGACAAAAGCTGTCTCTGTATTGGAAGGAGATTTTGCAGAATTAGGCAAAGAGCCTGGTAATTGAACTATGTCTTCCCTGACACAGGCCTGGCAATGTATTTGCGCACTAGCCCACGCTACAGTCTCCGGGGAAGAGCCTTGATTGGAAAAAGTTATGCCACAACTCAGTCTTTCGTTTGCTAATAACACTCCACAGCCTTCTAAATCCACGGCTACCAGAACAGAAGCCATTGTTAATGAAAGACGTTATGTGCAGAACGGCTGACCCTCACCTTTGACCTCACGCAATGTCTTTGCGCGCGCTCTTGGTGCCAGCTTTCACCTTCGACCTCTGTGGAAGTTGTCCTTGGTGACCCTGCAAGATCGAAGTAGGTGGTGGTTGGATGCTCGTTGTTGGCTAGGTTGCATTTTGTGCTGGTGAGTGATGATAACGGAAGAGAGGACTACAACGGCAGGAATTCACTTATGCTGTGTGATAACAAGTAAGTGTACTAAATACTCTGATGTGTATAGAATAGATAGCTAATGAATTGCATGTAGAGCTATGGTGAATGACAGATTATTTGCCATGACAAAAAAAACAGAGTTTTCTTTAAGCACCTCTCCCCTCCCCCTCTTGTAAAGCATGTAACTGTCTGAACTAATAATTTCTGCTGCCAATTCATTGTTGAAAGTGTGGGTTATCGAATACCATTTAATATATTACTAGTGTGAGTACAATAGCATGGGTAACCATGCTATTAGGGATCAATAACACTCGTAAAGCAATTGAAATTGTACTCGGAGAGTGCTATTTTGAATGCTTTATGAGTGCTATTGACCCTTAATTACATGTGTATCACTCGCTAATAGTAGGCCAGCTTTTTTTTTTATCATTTGCACTTGTAGCTACACCGTATCAGTCACTCACTATCTTCGTATTTCAGCATTAGCTTCCTCTGGAATTTCGTGTTCAGCCTACAACTCATCCTAAAATGTTGAAAAAATTCCATCTAATATGGATAGAGCTTCTGTGGTACACAATGACATTGTCTCCAACTAGAATCTCTCGAACTGTACGTTTTCAAGGTTAATGCTGCACGCATGCACACTTATCCGTACTATTTCACTTAGCAGCTGTGGTATTTCACTTAGTTTCCGTGCTATTTCACTTAGTTACGCACTATTTCATTTCCCCGTGCGATTTTAATTGAACAGCTATTTTTCCCATACATTTTAATGGGCAATTTCGCACCGTACTATTAAATGTAGAAATTGTTAATTTGTTACCTACTGAAACATTATGAAAGGTAATAATGAAGCACATTCAATAACTAAACGTGAACAAAGTCAAAACATGTTCCTTTTTGGTTTTCTTATCCATATACATCTTCCATGTCATCGTCAGGTAAGATTTTTTGTGATTACAAGCATGGCAGTAAACACTCAGCCACTGTACCTAATAAAATTCCTCCTCCTCCTCCCCCCCCCCCCCCCAACCTCCCTAGTACTTAGTGAGATTGTGTTGTTGTTTTTCCTTTAATGTACTGGTATTTTTTTAATTAACAGTGGTATACATGATGAAAGTGGCTAAGGTATAAGGCTTAGTAGGAAAAATAAATAATACACACAAAAAAAAAGAGAATGGGGGTAATATTTTATTCTAAGTCTTGGTACAGAATTACAATCTTATAAAGTAATATTTCACGAGTTAGGCTCCTTGTTTTACAACCTTCGAGGCTATTGCTTCTGGAGAATGGCAAATTTAGCCGTGTTAGAGAAGAAGAAAGTAAGGACAGATAGTTGGCTACCCGTGCAGCCGTTTTCCTTAGGGTTAGAGCTGTAGAAAGTAATAATGGAGCCTCAGGGAAGCCTGCATAATCAAGCAGTACTCAAGTCCAGTAGGAATTGAAGTCTACCTATTACAGGTATTTGTAGCAATTGAAAGTGCTAGGAGTGTGAGAACAGCAAGCACGGAAGGTTTAGTTCAGTTTATTGGAATGTTAGAAGTGAATGTCATACTATTCTGTGTTGAAACCACTTTATTTACCTGTATAAAGTTGGATTTTTTTCTATAGCCTTATTTTATACATTAAAATATGATGGGAAGAGAAATGTATTTTATTTTATCACTTTTAACTCTTTCGACGTTTCTTCAACCCTTCGGGCATCTTTTAGAATTCAAATTTAATTTTTGAATTTCTACCACAAAGCAATCGCAATAATTCACAAACAACCAGGCATATAAAGTAGGTAGCTATAGCCTTATAACAAGCAAAATAAGCTTCTAAAAGCCTGAAAATGAACCGGAACCAGTCCATCTTACAGGAGGTTTCGAGGAGACTCTGAGGAACTAACTCAATCAATTGCTCTCGATGTCTGGTAAGGAAAACTTTATCCATATTCTTCCAAAATGCTAAGGGACTCTCTATAGGCTTCATACTTTCTATTCTGAGTGTTTGAAGTTCGTGGGCAACAAAAAAAATTGGGTGCTCAGCATCCTGAAAATTCTTGGTAAAAAATATTTCTCGATCTTCCATTTTCAGACAATTAAAAAAATACTTAACCTGCCTGTGCAGGTTCAATATATTTTTAAAAGGAAGTATAACGATGTATAAAAAAGAAATGACGGTTTAATCGAAAGTAGAATTTTTTTTTTTATTCAGAGAACGCGGACCTGTTCTCGCCCACATATATGCGGTTATGGCGTCGAAAGGGTTAAAAAGTCACTCCACGGAGCTGAAATGTTTGAACTATTATTACAGATATCACGGAAATTAAAAATATATATATTTTAGTATGAAGCTGTATATTTTTATGTATGTAGTAATAATGAATCTTTATGTAATACTTAATTTATTTTACTATCCCTTCATCCTTGGTTGTAACTTGTGATACCTAAAATTTTAATCAGTGAATGAGTATTGATCAAAACTGAATCCTGTCATTCATTAGTAGTGTATGCCTGTGTGTGCATGTGTGTGTGCAACTAGTTTCCTGTGTAGGAATGTTTGTTTTTTCTTCTATAATTGAATTATTCGGATGTTCAATTTCTTATATGATATTTTCAATGAGTGCAATTTTTTTCTTTATGCTGGTCCACCAAATTGAGGCCCATGTGAAATATGCACTGTCCACACATCGGGGATTTGCAACTGTTGCATTGTCTATATCTTCTGCTAAGTTTATCTAATTTAGGATAATGAATTTTTTTAATTATAAGGTCTATCATTTAGATAGAGCTGAGATTTCTTCCCTGTGGCTAACCTCTGAAATTAATGTTGTTGTTGTTTTATTTTTTACCACACTGTCTTGACCATCTATTTCTGCATTATACTATGTGTTCATGGATGGCCCTACCTCTTATTGTGTTACAACTGGCCAATCTAGAGATCCAGAACTGCTGTGTTAGTGAATATGTTTAAGAGACTATACCTCTCGAACTGTTTCTTGGGGGGATTAGCTTGCAGAGTATAAGTTGAATTTCATGATTACATTTATTCACTTCAGTGTGTTTTGTTTTTCTATTGCTTTTCTTTGTAGTGGGATGGAGTGGGTGGAGCTGCTTTCGATGTCTCTGACTTAGACCAGCTGTGAATGATGGCTCAAGAAGTGTCAACATATGATCATGGAGTTACCTGTATACTGCTGTAATGATGGCAAGTGAGTGTTCTCTAGAGTGTGTTTGTAATATAAGGAAGTATTGGTTCCAATTGGTCTACATTGCTAGAATGTATCACCAACACTCAGAGCAATTAGTGGCCTGGCTAGCTTGTTGTGGTCATCTAGGACACAAGTGTTTGTGTGACAATAAATATACATGCAAATGTGTATGTCAAGTTATATAATCAGATGTCAGTGTATATGAGACCAGTACTATCGCAAGATGTTGACAATCTTAGTGAGTAGTCAGTCATTCTCGGCTGAAATAATTACTGGCTGTTAGAACGAGAGAAATTTTCTATTATCATAATGGTTTTACCCACATTAATTAAGCCACAATTAACTACGTGATGAGTGAGCAAGTTAACGGAGATGTAGCCCACCATCACATCACCCGAACCCAGGTAAAGGTCGGCAGAGGATTTGCAAATACTGCGACCATGCGGCTAAGTGGTCACATGTGGTGTGTCACATGTGGAGCAATGGCACCCGGGCACAAGTACATTAGTCCTAATAGCCACTGTTCTCAGTGCTTGTAACCTAAGCCTAGTAGCTACCTGTTACTGCCTTGCCAGAATGGCTGGTTCACCCGGCACTATTAGCTCTCTAAGGATGACTGCTTATCAGTAGTGGTTTGTTTGTTTTTAATAGTAAGGGGCTGGAGACATACTGTCTGTACTCTAAATAATTAGCTTTGTGTAGGTCAGGTTGGATATATAGGATCTATGTACATCATCAAGCCACCACCTTATTGTGAAATCATCAGTACCCGGCTTATGGCCTTTCATACACAATAGATACTTACAGATGCAATCAGCCGAAACAGGAGTTCTATGGCTCGATAATATATGGGCATGCAGCCGGTTCATTTGCCTTGCTTAACTAGTGTAGTTAGGTTAAGAGTTGGACTCTAGTTCTGATGCTGTTACTCTACCCACAGTCGCTATCTTTAAATCACGAGAGCATGCTGCCAGCCCTCGTTATGGTCAGGCATAGGCTTCGTTACAGGTGTGGGGTGCATGGCCGGCTCCCACTCTTCTTATTCTAACCTTCATGCAAACATTTATGATCATCATTGTCCATTGCATATTAGTAACTATCTGCAGTATTTAGTAATGGCCAGACCCTCTCACGGTATTGCCAAGATTGGCTCTGTCAAAGTGATCAGTTTTCTCAAAAGCATAGAAACTCCTGAATCAGTCAGGTGCATGCTGTAATTGAGATTTATGCTGATGTGAGTGTTACATGAGAAGGGAGGTGGAGAAAATAGGGGTTACATGATGAGAGAGATTAGAGAATGAACTAGTGCTGGATATGTGTTAGGACTCATAAGCCACACTACACTATGGCCAGTGTGGCATTATATATAGCATCGGTAGGAGGTTCTAGTGCATATTGTAGTTATATTTTTACTAGAGGTGTGACGGTCCACCGGGGGGCCCTTTAATAGTGTCTATGCAGGGCACGCTTCCCTTCACGCTATTGGTACTGGACTTATTCTCACACTATCACATTCGTTGCCTGTCTCTATTTTCTTACTCTCAGGCTCGCTGCCTGTGTATTCTTGCACTATCAGGCTCATGGCCGTCATTCTCAGGCTCGCTGCCTGTCTAGTCTTACGCTATCAGGCTCATATTCTCTCACTATCAGGCTTACTGCATGTCTACTCTCACTCGCAGGCTTGCTATCTATCTATTCTCTCACTCTCACTTAGGCTCGCTGCCTGTCTATTCTCTCACTCTCACTTAGGCTCGCTGCCTGTCTATTCTCTCACTCTCACTTAGGCTCTCTGCCTGTCTATTCTCTTGCGCTCACTCAGGCTTGCTGCCTATCTATTCTCACTCCATCAGGCTCGCTGCCTATCTATTCTCACTCTCACTCAGGCTCGCTGCCTGTCTATTCTCACTCCATCAGGCTCGCTGCCTATCTATTCTCACTCTCACTCAGGCTCGCTGCCTGTCTATTCTCACTCCATCAGGCTCACTGCCTGTCTATTCTCACTCCATCAGGCTCGCTGCCTATCTATTCTCACACTATCAGGCTCACTTTCTATCTATTCTCACACTCATGTTACTGTGTCAATCTGTTTTCACACCCAATGCTGTTAAGGCATTCTTGCTCTTTAGCTCACCAATGTATTCGTGCGCACTCTCGGGCTCACTTCCTCACTTTCTATGTATTCTCAGGTTTGCTGCCTATGTATCTATTCATAGGCTTACTGCCTATCTTGTCTCAGGCTCACTGCCTATGTATTCTCAGGCTCACTGCCTATGTATTCTCAGGCTCACTGCCTATGTATTCTCAGGCTCACTGCCTATGTATTCTTAGGCTGACTGCCTATGTATTCTCAGGCTCACTGCCTATGTATTCTTAGACTCACTGCCTATGTATTCTCAGGCTCACTGCCTATGTATCCTCAGGCTCACTGCCTATGTATTCTCAGGCTCACTGCCTATGAATCCTCAGGCTCACTGCCTATGTATCCTCAGGCTCACTGCCTATGTATTCTCAGGCTCACTGCCTATGTATTCTTAGGCTGACTGCCTATGTATTCTCAGGCTCACTGCCTATGTATTCTTAGACTCACTGCCTATGTATTCTCAGGCTCACTGCCTATGTATCCTCAGGCTCACTGCCTATGTATTCTCAGGCTCACTGCCTATGAATCCTCAGGCTCACTGCCTATGTATCCTCAGGCTCACTGCCTATGTATTCTCAGGCTCACTGCCTATGTATTCTTAGGCTGACTGCCTATGTATTCTCAGGCTCACTGCCTATGTATTCTTAGACTCACTGCCTATGTATTCTCAGGCTCACTGCCTATGTATCCTCAGGCTCACTGCCTATGTATTCTCAGGCTCACTGCCTATGAATCCTCAGGCTCACTGCCTATGTATCCTCAGGCTCACTGCCTATGTATTCTCAGGCTCACTGCCTATGTATTCTTAGGCTGACTGCCTATGTATTCTCAGGCTCACTGCCTATGTATTCTTAGACTCACTGCCTATGTATTCTCAGGCTCACTGCCTAGGTATTCTAGGGCTCACTGATGTATTCTCAGACTCACTGCCTATCTGTTCTCAGGATCACATATGCATCTGCATGGCACTCACTCAATTACCCCGTCACGCGATCAGGACATGTTCCTTCTCACTTGTGTCTGTTGCTGCCTCCACCAGGCACACCGACTGTTACTATTAATAGCTAATGCCAACTTTTAAGTTCCATGTGAATAGGGATGTGGAGCAGATAATGTAACAGGGGAGGGATATTCTTAGTAGTTGTAACGCACAATACTTTCACACAACTGACATACCTACACAAGACTTAACCTTCGTGGTTAGTCTAGTGGACAATGAATTTTCAAGTAAATACTGTTGCATACGGCTTATAACTGTGACAAATAGCGCATTAACTTACCACCGCCACTAACTCAAATAGAAATGGGGCTCCCACAAGTTTTTGAGTTTTAACTGCACCCGCAAAAGAATTCAAATTGGTAAATAATTCGCTTTCTAGGGTGATACTGGTAATGATCGCTAAACCGGAGGATTCCTTTTAGTGAAGTTTAGGATGGGGTCGAACACGGAGCGAACACAAAAATATGCGAGGGTCAAAGTACAAATAACATACGTACGTCCACACATAATTACAAACAAACATCCCCGATTTTCAATTGTGTTACCCCTGAGAGTGTCTCACTCGCATTTATAGGAGTAAATCTTGGAGTCACAAGCCACTTGACTATGGCAAGAGTGGTGTAGAGAGGAGTTTTGGCACTGTTAGCATGTGAGGTTAGATTCTCCACCTGGTAGTGGTGTGACAGTCAGACAGACTACCTTAACGTAGCTGTCCAGGGCAGGCTTCCCTTCATTCAACTTCTAATACTACTGCGTACTGTCCCTCGCAGCTATTAGGCCAAGCAGCCCTTCAGCTAATCACTAAGTGTGATACGTACACTCTGCCCTTGCTCAGGTCTTCTTACCTGGGCATGTGGTCCCTCACTTATTAACGACTGCTGGGGGCACTCTCCCCTTACTCGACAACCACTACCCAGGTTGTGTTCCTGGAGTCTACTTAGACTCCAGTGTGCAGTGAAAGCAGGTGAGATGGGAGTATACAGGACTCACCAGTCCTGGTTTACTGAAGCTGTGCCCACTCGGGTTACCCGAGACAGACATGGTGGCTGGAGTCATCCAGGTACCAGGCGCTGATCACAGCTCCAAGGTCAGTGGCACCACTCCCTTCTCCGAGGAACCAATATGTATTCACTGTATGGCCACATCACACAAAGCCAGTGAGAGGGAGAAGGTTGGGGGTCATGGGTAGTTCAGCAGTACTCTTGTCATAACGCTCAGTTCTCACTGTGTGTGCTTGTCTGTACTTACTTTCACAGGTATACAGCCTACTACCATTGGTAAGAGAGCTGCCAACCCCCTTTCCTAACCTATCACTTATAGCCTTGGGGGTATAGGCCGCCTCCTGCAGCACTTTGGGAGGACTCCGGCAATGTAGGGCAATTAACACTAATTGCCACTGACCTGCCGAGTCTCTCACCCCCAAGGCCACACAGGGGGGTGGGTCCAGGGTCATACCACTGCCTCATGCACAAGGAACATGCGCAGACATGACCACTGGCTCACATCAGCACAGACTGCCAATGTGTAGTTTAGGAGGATGACACCAGGCAACCATACCAATAAGGCGAATCAGTTCTTTTGTTAGTTAGTGGGAGAATGCAAAAATATGAAAGAGACCATCAACTATTTTGTTTACTTTGCCATTCATGAATCTTGAGCTGATGGAAGCAAATTAATTTAATATTAGAATTCCACCATGTGTTAAAAATGTTACTGCAAACATGTCTTTCAATATTCATGCTTGTATCTACATCAGCAAGGCCAATCTTTCTAGCACATTGCCCATTTTGTGAAATAACATGTAATGTACGTGTATTACATTGAGCGACCAATAGTTTAGTTACGTATTACAAGTGCAACATATGTAGTATTCTTCGAAATATTTATGTAAAGATGGTTCTAATGTTTTGTACTGCTTAGAAAAGTTTAGTAGAATCTTTTGCAATCTGTAAATTCTCAGGATTAAGCAAAACTATCTCAAATTGCAAGAAATTATTTGCTCACATAATTACGACGTGACGATAGGGGGGCTTTTTCCACAACAGTTAGTACCCTATGTGAAGCCAACAGCTTTATGTTTTCTCAAACTTTCATGTTTTCTCTGACTGCCAGAACAACTATAACATTACATTTTTATTGACGCATGCTCATTTGTTCTTATTTTTGTGTACCGTCCTGCTTAGTGTAGTGCGTGTATGCCAGGATCAATGTGATTTCTCGCATGAACACCTGCAAACCACAAAAAAAAACTTGCCCTTTGAGCCCACCCATACCGAATCATCTTCCTACACCACTGTTTGCATTTGCTCTTACATTTACTACTTTTACATTGTTTGTAACAAAAGGAGTCCATCTGAATGCTTTCTGGCTGGCAAGCAACACCCCTTTTTTGTAATTAGAGCAAAAGTTTAGTGAAGCCATCCAACATTTTGATGCCATTTGTACAGGATTCCCCTGATAGATGCGAGCACAATGTTGCAATCATAAGTACTCTCTGTATCACATGCACATACATGAACAACTGTGGCATGTAAAATCATTGAGAAATGATAGTTTCAATTATTACAAATTGTGTATCAGCCCATGAGTAAATTGTAGAGCTTTTGCTGCTATGTCTGTACAAATTAAAGTTTTTGTTGTGGGGCTCATCACACCTGGATTCCTCGTGTACACACTCATATATAGTATACACTGACATATACATATGTGTACAGTATATAAAGTGCCATTGTGGTCTCTTTCACTCATCTAGTAAGAGGTACTTTTCTTGTTTTGTTTTTTTTACGTTCTTACATTCACAATGTATATTTTAGTTTTCTAATTAAGCATTCCTATTAAGGTTATTATTGAGACCTTTATCGAGTAGAGATAAGCAGTGTAACATCAACTGCTGTACTGTACTGTAGTGAAAACAGCATTGTGTTCCTGAAAGGAACACCAAAAATTGGTAACGTGTGATTACTTTCCCTTCTTTGTTACAGGTTGGAGATGAAAGAGTGTCCAAGGAATTGCTGTAGACGTTTCCAGTGACAATTTAATCCTTGTTTGAAGGAAAATCGACTGGAGTATTGAGGACAATTAAACCTATCACTGACACTGTCATAATCCAACTCTTTAAAAGCGTCTTCATACTGGAAATTTACAGTATTTTATTTTTATGGAATAGTTCGTTAGTATTTTGTCAATGGCATTGGGAATGTTATACTAACTTACGAGCAGTCTGCATTAATTTCAGAATAAAGTTGACTAACTAACATAGTATTTAAGGTTCCTTCAGTTAGTGACCACTTAGTGTTGCCTTCAGTCGTCATGTTGATCGTACTGAAGTTGTATCTAACTAGTAATACAATGCTATGATTTACTCTAGTAAAATTGGAGAAACATTCTATGAACAAATATGGGTGGGGGCGGGAGAGGAGATGCGGAGGAGGCGAGTGAGATGCATGGACCCAGGAAAAGTACTTGTATGCTGCTGTCGCTACTAGATACTCTAGATACATACACATGTAGATTGCTCCATGAACTTTATGGAGTTGTGGTCTGTCGACTTAAGAATATGTGTCACACAGTATAACATTAGCTTCAACTTTTAGAATAAGCAGTCAAGTCCAAAATTGAAGCCACACCCCTTTGATTGTTGTGTGACCAAGTAGCTATTATTATTAAAAAACTACAGTTGCAAAATATTGATGTGTACCCACAGCTATTTCCAAGTGATCATGTACTTCAGAGGTGGGTCTGTTGGCTCAGAAATGGTCAGCCCCGCAGCAAAGGTCAGCCACGCAGAGATCCGAAGCAACGGTCAGCCCCGAAGCAATGCAATGGTCAATGGTCAGCCATTTGCGCATGCGCGCCTGCTTAAGGTTCAAAGTTTATTTGATCGGCCGCGCTCTATAGGTCAAAGGTGAGGGTCAGCCGTTCTGCACATAACGTCGTCCATTGTTAATAAAGCGCACTTAATTCTTAACCACGCCTCATTTGCTCAAACCACACCCATATATTCATTTACTTTGACCTTTTTGAGTATCTCGGCACTTGCTGCGAAAGAGATGGATTCTACAAAGCTGTCTTCAGCAGCTTCTGTAAGTCAGTTATAAAACTGTGATGTTATCTTTACGTTGTTGTTCCTAACAGGCCAGTAGTCTTCCTGGCTACACCTCGCATGTGAGATATGCTGGTAGTTCTGTTCCTTCTACTCACCCTCGTAGCTCTAGTATTACTCCATTTCCAACTTCTACCAGTCAAGATACAAAAGGTGCTTTACACAGAGCTACTTCAACCTCGAATCCTAGAATACATTCACCAAGTATTTCTCGGTCGTCATGGGTTACGGACAGAATTGAAGCATGGTTTGGTAAGTTAACTTATGGAAGTACCAAAAATTGTAGACGAGTAAGGTGCATATTAAATGTTAACACTATTGATTATTGATGTGGATTGTCCTTAAAAAATGTCTTTACTAGGTAAAGTGCCAGTTTATAACCACCCATTAGGTAGAGAAGTGTTACTAAAGCACTCCCATTTGTATTGGGAGGAATCACTCAATCCTCTCCTGATGATCTCACCATGGATCGGATGCACATGGATGAGTTTTCCTGTATAGAAGAATAGACTGGATGACTGAGTAGATGCTAAATTAAGGGTTCAGTAAATGAACTACATCGTTTCTAGGAATATCCTGCTAGTTGGTTTCTATGATGGTAAGAGTGGTAAAGGTTGTCACCACAGGATTGCCAACATCCATAGAAAAAAAGACTTGCCTATGGAAGTTATTATAATGTAATGTTGAAAGTTATTAACCCTCAGCGCGCATGCATGAGAGGGTTATAGTAGTTGTCCTATCTGTCTGTCACGCTCTGGTCTTGGAGATACTGACTGACAATTAACTGTTGAATTAGGTATGAACTTAAGAATGATGATGTAAGATCTGGCTGATTTTTGAGAAAACACAAAGCTGTCAGCTCCATGTCGTAGGTGCTTAGTTTTTGTGGGAAACGCCCCTTATTGTTACATTGTAATTACATCAGCAAATAATTTATTGCTGCCCGTGGTAATTTTGCTTTATGCCGGGAAGTTAACAGAGTGCTGGAAGTGGAGTTTCGCGTGGAAAATATATACTGGTGAGTGTCTCTGACCTGTTTAGCTTATTCTCTTATGAAGACAACATTTACATTTACCTTTTTCATTGTTTGAGCTATACCGATACCTGATCAGAAAGCCAATAAAACTTTTTTTTTGGTCTGAAATAATTTTGTAATAACTAGCTAGTGTATAGTAGTGCTGAGGGTTTGCACCTTTGGTGCTTCATTATAATGTGAAGTAATTTCTACATATATTTAATTTACCATATATATAACTGAGTATTTTGCGAGCAAGTGAGATACAAAATTTTCATCCATAATAAATTATGAATAGCTTAGTGTGGACAGTTCCATTTTTAAAAAGCTTGTTCTAGCTGTTTGTCGTGTTCCACAGCAGAAGTATGGATAGTAAGAAGATACTGAGCAACTAGATCAATTATGAACTTATACTTAAAATAATAAATGACAACAACAAAGACTATACTTAGAATAGTTTAAATATCATTGAATGTGCCGATAATCCTAGCTCACTTGCCATCTGAGTGCACCGGTAGTACTATCCTAGAGGTAGCTCAAGAGACTTGTTCAGTTTCTTCTTCAGTTCCATGTCTCATATAAGACAAGCTGCCAATTGATCTGCTTACCTAAATAATGAAAGGTAGATTGAATTGATGCAAGGTAGTAATGTCAGCATTTGTTTTACTTGCTGCTTGCTATGTCAAGAAGTTGTTTCTGGGTGAAACACTAACATCTTGCAGCAACTAACTAGCCCTGTGTATTCATCCTCTAGTTATCACGACTGGTCTGTATCTCTCTGCTACAAAAAAAGGAATATAAGTGGATTTGAATTGTGTTCTACTAGTTTTGAATCATTGTTTTCCTATCCTGCATTTTTTATTATTTTCCCCCTTCTTCCCTTTAAATTCTTTGTTCTATCTTTAGGTTCGGTGGAAAGATTTGAAAGCAGTGTTGTCCTAGCAACCAGGTGTGTATGTGTGGTGTGTGTGTGTGTGCTTGAGCAGCAGTGAGTTTCATTGGTATGACAACCTGTTTGTTGTTCTGATTCAGGACGGCACTGATTGACTGTCTGACGTACCCATTCATACCGTTCAGTCGTCAGTGCCAACTTTTCTTGTACAGTCCTGCAGGTGTGAGCATGTCAGCTCCATTCAGCACAGTGGTGGTGATGCACAACATTATGAATACCAGTGTAAGATGTACTCTCAGGTTTACTGATTGGAATTGTATACTGTAAGTTATATAAAACTTTTTTAGCCTGTTTATATTTTTCAGTACAGAAAGGTATTCATCCTACATAGAAGACTGTATACTTAGTTGTTGTTGTTGTTTTTATTATTATTTTATTTTTTAATTTCTTTATTTATTTTTTATTGAGTTATCATTTGCTGGACTCGCTCGGTTATCATTATTGCACTATATTGCAAGTGATTAGGCATTCCCGTGATCCCTACCACTTTTGCGGACTTCTTGTTCAACAGGGTTATCTTGTATTACGTTCAGTGTGTGTGTGTGTGTGTGTGTGTGTGTGTGTGTGTGTGTGTGTGTGTAGGGTGTTCCAGCACTTTGGCGGGGTTGGAGGAGTCACATGATGCTGTTGTTAGTCACACCCTTCTTAGACGCCTTCTTAGTTAAGCTATACGGATCAAGGTAGGGGGGATGAGATGCAACATTTCTTGTTGGTGGTAAAGCATTAAATATGTCAGAATCAATCAATGTTTGTCTTCAACTGCAGGAGATCAAGGCTATGGAGTCCACTTCACTTTCTATCCAGTTTAGCATTGCAGAGGTTAGAGTTTATCTAATGTTGTTTGTCATTGATGGCAATGCAATTGTTTGATTGTACAATAAAATGTTTCTCTTTATTGTTTAATGTATCTATAATATTGCTTGGTAGTTCTCATTGTACATGTGGCATACTTTACAGATTACCATTCATTACATAGAGAAACTGCCAGTTAATGAGATAAGAACATTGTATCATTTTTGTTAATGCACACAAAGTGACTTTGTCGTTAGTCCAAAGAGTGTAATTTAATACCTACCATAATTATGTAGTATTGTGCTCGACTTTCATGGATTTTTTTCATATGCATGTACCTCATGCTTTTTTTTGTGTGTGACATTGCTGTTCTTATCTTTGTGCAGCATCCCTTACCTAGCCACCATGCCACTGCTCTCCTACACCTACATGGAGATGGTACAGACAACCAGAGATAAGCTGCAAGAGAGTTTGTGGGAGACATTCACTCACCATCGCCTCTTCAGGCAAGATGAACTACGTCGACTCCCCTACATCACCCTAGCCATGCCCACCGTCTTATACGGAGTGTCATCGGCACTCCTTCGTTCTGCCATCAGCTACTCAGTCCTGCGCTTCCTTCCTCTCCCTTCATCATCATCTTCTGCATCTGTTGTTTCTTCTCGATCATCACCCGACTCACCAAGCCCTCTCTCGTCAGCTATGAAAGGACTGTGGCTGGACTACTTCAGCAGTTTTATAACTAGCATGACCCTTTACCCACTGCAAACTATCCTGGTTCGCCTGTACTGTCAGGGAATGCCTGCACTGGTAGACAACGTGCGAAGTGGCACAGACTCAGTTTACATTTCTTCCTACTATAAGGGGTTTGTGGACTGTACCACTGGAATATGGGAGTCTGAAGGGTTCTTTGGATTCTTCAGGGGGTTCTCTTCTCTCCTACTGCAGTACACCATCTATGGACTAATCCTCGTATTGATTTGGAGAACACTGAGCATTTTAGAGAAGAATACAAGAAACAAATGAAGTCACAGATTATATTTTAATATTTATTCTCTGTAGTTCAACATGAGATCTTGTCATTTTGAATGTTATAAACTGTAGGTAAAATTTTATGATTTGAACTTTTGGTGTTTCTAAAAGAACTAGTTCCAATGACCCATGCAATAGTTTATTTGTTGTTAGTTGTTACAACGACATTACATTTATGACATATGTTTGGATACATTAACAATTATTGTGAACTCTAAAAAAATTGTATTTCAAAGCAACACCTCATGGAAGAATGGTAGATTTGGTATAGCTTTAGACAATAATAAAAATTATGAATACAATTTAACATAGTTTACAATATTTATTATTTCTGCACTGCAACATGAGCCATAATGAAATAGAAAGAGCCAACACAAGTAGTGCACAATGAGGTGTGAAAGAGCAGTAGTGGGAAACAACAAACAAAAATACCAGCTGCATATTCCACGACACACTAACAAATACATTTCACAGAAAATGTGTAGAGAGAATACAAAATGTGCTGCATGCCACCAACTAGAGATCGTCATTGAGTCCAGAGGAGAGGGTGTGGTCTGGCCTGTTCCATTCAAACTCTTCTTTCACTCTTCGCACACATTCCTCCATGAAAACAAACTACATACACACAATAACTTGCGTTCACTCAAGCTAGTCAGTTAAATTCCAGCACTCTGCAGTAACATCTGTGGTACGTGTGCGTGTGTGTGTGTGAAACAATGTGGTAGCCTCTGTGGCATGACGTTATTCATGACCACCATCAGCTCCACCATTGCCTAGTTGGCAAAATACTATAATACCCTCACCAGAATAGTCACAGAGAGCACTATAATACCCTCACCAGAATAGTCACAGAGAGCACTATAATACCCTCACCAGAATAGTCACAGAAATACCCTCATCAGAATAGTCACAGAGAGCACTATAATACCCTCACCAGAATAGTCACAGAGAGCACTATAATACAGAGAGCACTATAATACCCTCACCAGAATAGTCACAGAGAGCACTATAATACCCTCACCAGAATAGTCACAGAGAGCACTATAATACCCTCACCAGAATAGTCACAGAGAGCACTATAATACCCTCACCAGAATAGCCAGAGAGCACTATAATACCCTCACCAGAATAGTCACAGAGAGCACTATAATACCCTCACCAGAATAGCCAGAGAGCACTATAATACCTCACCAGAATAGTCACAGAGAGCACTATAATACCCTCACCAGAATAGTCACAGAGAGCACTATAATACCCTCACCAGAATAGTCACAGAGAGCACTATAATACCCTCACCAGAATAGTCACAGAGAGCACTATAATACCCTCACCAGAATAGCCAGAGAGCACTATAATACCCTCACCAGAATAGTCACAGAGAGCACTATAATACCCTCACCAGAATAGCCAGAGAGCACTATAATACCTCACCAGAATAGTCACAGAGAGCACTATAATACCCTCACCAGAATAGCCAGAGAGCACTATAATACCCTCACCAGAATAGTCACAGAAATACCCTCATTCATAGATCACTACGCCACAACATCCCATAGTTGCACTCACATATTCTGAGTAGATCTTGACCCAGCGCGGCTTCTTGCCCTCACGAGCATACTGAAATGTAAAGACCTCCTCCTCCATGTCAGCCTCGTGTTCTACCAGCATGTCCCAAGTAAAGTTGTGCTCCTGTTCTTCCTCTTCTCCCTCCTCCGAGCACGCCTTGAGTAGGATGTTGGAGCGACTGATGCTGACAATGACATGCCCCACTGACCGGGCGTCACACTTACAATGAGGGAACACAACAACGTTGTAGCCCGGCAAAGAACGCGCTAAATCTAGGTACTAAAATAAATAAATAGACAATGAATCTAACATGTATACGCCAGTGCACGGGGACCATTACCAAACACAGAGATCACACACACACACACACATCAACAGCACAGTGGCACACCTCAACACAAACACCAAATAATAAAGGAATGAATGAATGAATCTAACATGCACTCACACATGCACAGAGAAATACTAGAATATTTGTAACAGTGTGATGTGGAATTTACACTAGGTGAAACGTGGGCTACTTGCACAGAAAACAGTTTAGATTTCAGGAAGGGTCTGAGGGAAACTACACTCAGTCCCCTCTTATCCGGACACCTCTATTATGGGCACAAGTTTGCCACTCAACTCGCAAATTCGCTAATTTGACGACCGTTACTGATTAACCGTGCAATATTTCTAGTTCCAGAGAGCTTTAGAGAAGCCTACTGAGAGTTGCTAGTGAAAGAGGACTGTGCTTAAAAGCCTGAAACTTCTTGAAAGGGTTGTCTCAACGTGTACTTGGAGAAAACTATGATCTTTTTCTGAGTAACGGGTATTTCCAAGATGTGGGTGCCCTTGTCCCCCTTGTCCATAGGTGCCCGGACAAAAGGGGATTGAGTGCATATATATATAAGAGGAATTAATAACAAGGGGAGAGAGAGGTGGTTACAGCAAGATATCATGAAATGGATATTGCAGTAACTGAAGTACTGTACTACAAGTACAGGATACCACATATTGTACCCTTACTGGAAGAAATGTCACATGCAAAATAATTTCTAACTTAAGTATATATATGCCCACATAATGTGTTCATATCAAATCAACAAAGCCTACATTAGTCATGATATCCATGCCCATGCGTACATTATAGACAAGTGTGCTGGGGACCAATACCAAACACAAATATTAAAAAAAGAAAAGAAAAAAAGCTGGCACGTCAATGACAATTTTATGCATACCTAAGAGAGATCACACATACACACACACACATACACACAGCAACATCAACAATACTGAGGCACACCTCAACACAAACTTGTTTACTCGTTCGTGATCTTACCTCTTCCTTCTTGTCTGATTCTGCCAATGTTTTCAGAGTTGCCATCTTGGGTCCAGCAACGATCTGTCCTCTCTTCACATCATCTACTGCCTGATCAGTACAGAAACCAAAAACACACATACACGCGAAACATATGGTCACGACAAAGTTTCAGCACGGTGTTTGCTCGTGCTTTTGTGCATTACATTTACACGACAATATTTTGTATTTCACCTCAACCTACCCTAAGTGTGACCCACTTCAACTAAAGCATTTAACTTCTTAAAACCTATTTAACAGCAGGATCCAAGCTGGCTGAATTTTGTAAGCTTGCATGTGTTGTCTTTGAACTATCATCAAAAACAAAACAATAAATAAAAATACCTCACACACAACTCCCAGAGAGTTCTATTGCTACACACATAACAGATGAGATCTGTATCACCGTACAGTTGCGATTAAAAAATTACCTTAATCATGTTCACTTATGTTACAGCTTATAGTTATTTCTTCTGTGTATCACCTTAATCAAGTATGTGTGTGTGTGTGTATGTGTGAGGCTCAAGGTTCAAGGTGTGTATGTGATGGTATGGTGCCATGAGAAGTTGGCTCATCATCATGCACTTCCATGAGTGTTCATCATTCCCTTCCCATTCAAGCACGCCTCACTCCTTCCCTCCCTCCCTCATCTCTTTACCTGCTGGAAGAACAGATCGAGTGCAGTGGGTTCAGAGTTCGCGAGGACTTCGTGTGTATGTGTGAACAGCCACTTGCGCAGAACAATATGGCTGCTTTGACTGTCCTTGCCAGAGTACTTCTCCACGTACAGTTTATGAGGGAAGTCTTTGCTATCTAGTTTGCGATCTAGCAAGAAAATAAACAGTTCTTGTAATTTGCTACTCAAAAAAATTCCTTATAATTCTGAAGTCTTAATTTTTTGTTTATGTTGTTATTTCTTAGTCAGTCCAAACAGTGTTATTAACACACAAACATACTCAACTCACAAAAATCATGCCCCATGTTTTCAAACAATGCAAAGAATTTCTTGACCTCAGGACCCAGTCTGATTTCAGTTGCTACAGCCTGCACCAAAACAGTAGGTAAGGGTCACCACAGCGATTACATTCGTACTTGCATAATCTGTCCTGTAACGAACTTACTTCAAATACTTCCATTGTGCGTGAGTTGTCACGGACACTGACTGTACAGATGGAGCGGTTGGGGAGGAGAACTCGTAGGCTGAACTTGCGGTCCTGTGGAGGCGTGGCCTGGGTCGCACACGTGCCATTTTCCTTTCCCGATGGGTTGAGAAAGTCTTGCATCAAGTCACTTTCAAAAATCACTCTTGCTGAACAGACTGGAATCCCACACATTATCAAAACTCAATAAAATAAAAAGAGCTGACCAATGCAGAGAATTAAAAAACTCACCTTTATCTAAATAATCCTCCAGCTGTCGTCTTCGAGCATCAACCTGACCGTCATTCAGTGCAAAGGGCCGTTTTCCTGGCAGCTTGGGGAATATGAAGTCACTAAACTGTCTCTTCAGCTACATTGAATATAGCATAGAGTGTTAAACAATATTACTCTAAATAACAACTTCCAAGGATCTTACATTGTTATTTAGAGCATCAAACTCTCTATATCTGTGAGACGACACGTGTTTACCCGCCAGGTAAAGGTTAAACTCAACAAACTCCTTTCCTGCGTCATCTTTCCTCTTCCTGGTGTCGGGAATTGACACTGGGATAGTCCGTCTTTCAAAGTAATCCATTGCGGACATGTTACCTGAACCTCCTTCAGGCTCTAGTCGTCTGGCCTCTTCCTCTGAGACCGAGACAACGATAAGGTCAACTTCCTTGCCACTCCCTCTGATCAGCTGGACTACCGAGGAATGATCTGCACCTTCCACTTGCTGGCCATTGCTATGAATAGTGTGAGTGAGTGAATAGATGAACTGAAGGGCACACACTGACAGATTCCACTACTGAACAATACACAATGTGAGGCACTAAAACCAACATCTTGCGTGATAACATACACTAAAAAGAAATTTACCATGGGATGACTAAGATTACAAATAGGTCCATGTAACATATCTATGCACATTGGTGTGTTTAGTGCCCAATCTAATTTGACATATTCCATTTCACTAGTGTTAATCGTATTTTTGAAAGTATCCCATTGTTTATGAATATCAATTTGCATTAAATAGTGATACAGTTGCTGCCATAGTTTACTCACACTTCCAGTATCCTGTCTCCTATTTTTAACCCTGCTTTCTCTGCTGGCCCTCCTTCCAAAACTTGACTGATGTACTGCATAGGGGCATACAATTCTCCACCTATTGACTTCAGTTGCCCGCCTTCTGAAACTTGTCCCCTCACATTAAAGCCAAACCCTTGCTGGTTTTTCACCACTTTAACCGGGTGAGGACCTCGAGAGTTGTCTTCTAGAGCTTCGGTGCCATTCGCAGTTTCTCCCTCAGACATCGCGATAGTCTAATTCCCCAGCAGATTCTTCCTTGTCAATTAACACACACAAGGTTGATCGTATAGTCGGTGAAGGTCTCCTCCCTCTTTTGAAGTCTGGCCTCTCACGTGACCTATGGTGGAGGCGCAATCTATTTAATGCGCATTATTAATTTATTCTGTTGCTAAACTAATGTTTTATTCTGAAGATGTCAGTTCGCGAAATAATAACTATACAATGTGGGCATTACTCAAACTTTGTAGGCACCCATTGGTGGAATATACAGGTGTGTAGTGCTTTGTACTGCAAATCTTCATCACTTAGTTTTATTCATGCTAGGAATCGTCTTTCTGCTATGATGAGTCCAAAAAAGAAATCCCAGAGATTCAGCATGACTGCATGTTTAGAGAGGGAGTTACACTTGATGTAAGTTGTCAGGACGAGGAAATCATATATGATAAAACTCAAATTTATTACAGGGAGAAAAAACATACACACCTCGCCTCATAGCTGTTGATAGGAGTGGGAGTTTAGGAACGCTGAAGAAGCATGGCGTTCTCTATGATTCTACACTAGCAGAGGAGACACAAGCATCTTCTTGGTGAGCTCTGATATTGGTAAGGGTGGAGTTATCAATAAACTTTTTTAGGCCTGGCGGGATTAGTAAACATGAAGAAATACCCAAAACAAAGAATGACTTCCTTTCAGACTTGAGCAGAATAGATATTGGTGAAATGGAAGCTGAGGTTTGTATGATATGTTTTTGAGGCAATTAGATATAATTGTATTGATCAACTGCCATAATACATATAGGAAATGGAAACTAAAATGTATTCCCTCCAAAATGAAGTGAAGGTGTGGTCTGACTTCCTCCGTATTCATCTCCACCCACGCAGTGTCGTGACAATTCCGGACATATTTCATGACGAGTTAGTACAAGTCCTACAATAATTCCACTCTGCTACCTCTGATCTCTTCTTATTAACTGTTATAGTGATACTTGCTTTACTGTATTCCCGGCTGGCCAAGCTGCATGGACTAGCAAGGTACTGTGTAACATGCTCTAGGAAATTATTTTGGGCTACTTGTATTTTTTATTAGTTCAAGGAGACTTTTGAGGAACATCTTCGCTTCTTTTTGGAGGAATGTGACAGTTTGCAGGGCTTTCATTTATTGGCAGACGCTGGGGATGGGTTTGGAGGGCTGTCCAGCTGCTTTGCAGAGGAATTGGCTGACCAGTTCAGCCAGAAGACACTTGTTTCCTTCATGATATCACCACAAAACATTCCTCTCCATCAGGTAAGAATTGAGTGTTTACTTCCTCCTTCACCAATTCTTTGCTTTTCTGCCCTATATGTCCCTCTCTCTCTCTCTCTCTTTATTAAAACAATTTTATTTTATTTTTTAAATTTTAGTGTGTGGCTATTCTTTCTGTATTCTAGACTCCTAAGTTCCATTCCTCGTTGCTCAGTCATGCACAGTGTTTGGATGAGCTCTGTGAGCATTCTTCTGTGATGTGTCCTCTCTATGTGCTGGCAGAACCATGGAGGAGTGGTTGCTCGCGTAAAACCGAGGCAGTTCTTCGTCACGAAGTAATGCTAGTTTTCTCGTATGGCCCGTGTTGATTATAGTGTGCTTTCTCGTTCACAGCACACTCTTCATTATCACAGTGCTGCCATTTTTGCTGCTGCCCTGGAGACCTCTACCCTTATCTACAGGTCTTGCCATGCCCCACACAATATGTCTTCTATGGCCAATACTCTCACTAAAATGGGCAGAAAAGTAATGAATGATTACAGCATAAGTGTTGTTTAGTGTATATATCATTTTATATCATGATATTGTTGCATTGCATGTGAAGTTGCCTTTTTTTTTTCTTTAAATTTTTCTGAATTTTGTTATTTAGTTGTGTGCCATGGGACTTTCTTTTCCATTCCAATTTCCTGAAACCAGTTCTCTATTGTCAGAATTAGACAAGAAGCCACTTCACACTCAACTCCGTCCTCTGACTCCATTTTGTTCTGTGAATGATGAATTCTGGTCCCAGGCCATTACCTTGAGAGGCTTTCCAGCTGCTTATCCAGTCTGGTATTTTATTTGCAGTCACTAATTATTACAATAATAATGTTATTGTTGTTGTTATTGTTTATTGTAGTTTCAAAGAGGATGAAAGACATTCTTACTGTAGATCTCATCCAAGTCTCGCACTGGGCACTCATATATCGTCACAATTACCACAATGCTCCGCCCATTTCACAGTGGTGAACAAACCACTTGTTCTGGGCAATCCTTTCCCTTCCATTTTCAAGCAAACACATCTAAGTTCTAGGGAAGGTGAGCACAGTATGCACAACTAGTACAACTGGTAAGTGGTATTTGGTTTTGTTTTGCTGCTCTCAAGAGATATCAGTTCTAGTAGATTGCCACCCTTTAAACTAGTTTAACACAAGTTTTTAGTCCCAATTCTATATGTACCAGTTAAAAAGTGCTTGTGAGCAAGTTAGTCTATTCTACAATACGATTTGCCATCTTAATAATGTTTCACTTGCTTTAATGAATCTTATCTTTTTGTAGTTCCTTCATGTGCCTCTCTTCAAAGTCAGTCAGGTCTACTTCACATAATGGAGTCACTCACTACAGAATTGAAGAAGTTGGATGTACGTCTAGTGCCAAGCTTTGCAGAGAGTAGTCTGAACAAGGACAGCTACAGGGAGTTACTGGAGAGGTTGCAGTCACTGGGAGACTGTTATCACAACACAAGACCACTCAATGAGTCCTCAGACTCTGATTAGTTCAGCATCCACTACCATGTTTCAAATCATGAATAATGATATATTTTGAGTATTAAAAATCAGATAGTGACTGTAGAAAATAGTGACGAGAGTTGATGATAAAATAAATAATAGTGCAATCAGTTAGACGAGAAGAACGGCATTTATGCAGCCATCATTCTCAGGGTTGTTGGTGACTTGAGCATATTTACCTACAATAACATCAAATACTTGATAAACAAATGGTTACTCGGGGCAAAACATTTACTCACCCCAGATGACTTTTCCACCTTGCGTAACCAATCCAAGTTCACTAATGTTGACCTCCACGACAGTTCCCTTTGTAATCACCCCAAGCTGGGTAAAGGTCGGTGACTGGGGATTCTTCTTCACACCTATAATGGGTAGACAGAAAGTAGCTTTGAGTTCGGGATGGGTTACGTGTGCTTTCTTGAATCGCAAAGCCATTGGTCGAATGAATCGTTCAAATTTGGGCGGTTTCCGTGTAAAGTTCTCTCCGACATATGTAACTTTGGTAACCATTCTTTTCCAGCCTTTCTTCTTCCGCTTTCCTGTGCGAATAACTCTAAACACTTCATCCTCACCCACCGCTTTCACTTTAGGTAAAGGAACTGTCCATTTTCCCTGAAAAAATTAATATATTGTATGGGCAATGCATCACAATGATTTCTCCCCATAGAAAAAAATATCAACATTGCACCACCACATGCATGGCTAACATACTATAACTAGAATGCCCTAGCAATATTCTCAGAACCAGAGACACTCTACATCCACACTAATCATAGCATGTCAGTCCGCCCGTCTCTGTAGATCATCTCAGAATATCTTCAATGATTACTCTACTCCATCTTTAAACTCACAGCCTTCTCTTTTCTCTTCTGTTTCACCATATTGCTGAGAACTTTAGCTCTAGACTGCCCTTCCCTGTAGAAAAATTACAATTGCTCCATCAAAACTCGCAGAAAAATCTATTTAATAGCCACTGTACCTGTCCAACAAGTATGCAGGAATTGCACCTTCAGGGACCACATCTTCCTTCTTGTTTTTCGTCTCTCGCTTCTCATGCATCTTAATTTTCTTCTTCATCTCAATCTTTTCTGCAAATCTCTTGCGATTGTACAGTTTGGCTCTGGAAGAACAAGAAAGTTAAAGTTCAGATTGAAATACCAGTGATAAAGCTTCTTACTTAAGTCCATGGAGCTTCCTGGCGTATTCTGCCTTGGCATGGGGCTCTCTAGACTCCTTTTTGCGCCTGGAAGGAAAATTGAACAGTGACAGCAGTAGGTGGACTCTATATAACTTGCTTTCTTTCGTGGTAGTCAAACCGGTACCCATGTCTCTTCCTGAACTGCTCTATATACTCGTTCTGCGGCTGCAGGTTAAAAATAACAAATTCATTAATATTCTGCTCAATACAGCATCGTATACCACTCACCATCTCTTCCCTTCAAAATGTAACACGTGTTATAATTTTAGCAACAACCTTTTACCAGTTTGACCGCCTGAGCGCGATGATCAGAAAAGAAATTTAGGTAAGGGATCAATCGAGAGGTGTTCAGTAATTAGAATTTAAACTAAAAATGGACTCAGTCAGTAATAGTGACAGACTCAGTGGAAAACCATTCGGAAGGATAGACCCTAGAAGGTTTGTGGGATTCGTGTGAGTACTTTATTTCATCAATTTTATTCTCGAGTAGGGAAGGCCCAGCTCTCTTGTCAGTAGCTGTGAGCAAAGTCCTTCTCACTGTCTCAGTTTTCTGGGCTTATGGAGTTTTGAAGCACCTTCCTTTGGCTGTATTTCTATTTTTTCTGAAAGCCAGTGCTTCTGTTGTTTATGTCTTGCTACAAAAGCCTCTCAGCTCTGGGAAGAGAGTGAGCAGACAAATGGTGAGTACGTAGGACACTCAGCTTGTACGGTGTTAATTGTGTTACTATGCATTATTGTGTTGTAGTGGATACGCATTAGCCAGTATTCAGTTCTGGTAGCTGGAACTGGAGTTCTATGGACCCTAGGGCTTACTTTGTGTGGCCCACTTAGAACTGTCTTGCTGTGGGAGCACAGTGACTTAGCCTTGGTCTCGGCTGTGGGAGCATTGCTTACTTTGGGAACTCCAAAGGTAGAGTCATCTGACATCCCAAATTACAATTAATTTATGATGAAATGCAGGGCAGAGGGGCGTTGTTTCTTATGGTAGGAATCCTAGCTCTCCTACTGTTTGACAATGACCACTCGAGTCCTCCAAGCGAGCATCGTAAGTCCTGTGAATGATCTGGGGTTTGTCTATTATCATTTATTCTCCCACTTAGCCGAAGGTCCACACAGAAGTCTGGTCTCCCACACCATCTACTGGCTGCTGTCTTTCATGGGAGTGCCAGATCACAGGGTACGATTAAATGTAGTAAACGTAGTTTAATTATCATTGAGGGGGAAAAAACAAACTTATGTAAGCAACAAGTAGACTACATGTACAAGTTCTGTATTTAGGCATGCTGGCATAAACTGGTTGTGCCTGTTTGTGTAGGGTGGAGTGGCTCTGCTTTTGTGTGGCTTGTGCATGTCAGTGCTCCAGAAGAAGTTGGGGCGGAGGCTCTCTGTGGATCTGGGTGGAGCTAAGAGACTTCAGGCACTGTCCACTTTGGTGGTGGCCATCATGTTAATTCCTTGGGCCTTCGTCCAGTTTATTACCCAAGAAGTAAGATCATGTTGATGCTTCCTTGAATCGATGTCAAGATAGGTTATGACTATAGATAATGTAATTTAGTTATGTTCATTCGTTCATTTGTATCCACTGTACACCTGTGGTTGGTAAAACTGGTGTGCATTGAGGCTGTGATGGTGAGTATGCTAGCTAAACAACGGAATCGCAACATGGGTTGTCAGTACATTACTATACCAATTTCAGACTTATCGATTGATTCTTTTGTTAACTCTCAGTGGTCATGCACGAGAGGGTTATAGTAGTTGTCCTGTCCGGCTATTTGTCTGTCTGTCATACTCTGATTTTGTAGTTTACTGACTATTAACTGTTGGTTTAGGTATGAACTTACTCAGAATGACGATTTCAGACATTTTATTTTGGTACTTTTTTTAATTTTATTGTGGGCTGATTTGTGAGAAAATGCTTAGCTTTCAGCTCCGTGTATATAAGTACTAGCTTTTGTGGGTAACCCCCCCCCCCATCGTCACATCGTAATAACGTGAGAATAACGTGAGCTAATAGTTTCTTGCTGCTCACGGTAGTTTTGCTTTATACTGGGAAGTTAACTGAGTGCTGGAAGTGGAGTGTCGCGTTGAAAATATATACCAGTGAGTGTCTCTGGCCTGTTTAGCTTCTTTTAAGAAGACTGCATTTACATCTACTGTTATCATTGCTCAAGGTACCTGATTAGAATAATCGATATTCTTTCTGTCTGAGATGGTTTTGTAATAGCTAGCTAGTATAGTAGTGCTGTGGGTTCGCACCTTTGGTGCTTCATTGTTGTGAGAACTGAAGTAAAAATTTTCATGGACTCGATCCAGTTTTCCAGTATTGTCCCGTCATTCTAGCTGAAGCTAATTCTGGTATCATCGTGAAGAAATTGGCAAACATAATTATATGCAGTGATGTAAACACAAAATTTGGAGAAGGAATAAAGTTAGGGCTGAAAGTATAAATACATGTATTTTTGTTTTGTAAACATGATCTATATAATATATATTATATATATACACACACACGTATAATAATTCAGTATGTTACTGAGTATTTCACCCACCCAATAAGAAAGTTTTAACTTTTTAATATTAATAGTATTAAGGTAGAAACTTTTATTGCAGGGTTCTCAGTACAGGTTATAGCCAATGAGTCTAATAGCTATATTTTGTATACTTGTGGTATAGTAAAAAATGTTAGTTTTTGTTTTGTTTTTGTTTTTGTTTTTTGTTTTTGTTTTTGTTTTTTGTTTTTGTTTTTTTATTATGTAATAATTACCACTGTAGAAGAAGAGATCACTAATTCAGTCCTCTCACTAATCCTTTGTCTTTGTTTAGGTGGTGGATTGGAGTTCTGTGTTGCCATGCCTGCTGGTCACTTCTCTATGCCAGGTGGTCGACTTCTACACTTCCTCTGTAGCTCTCTCCAAGGCAGATCACTGCCAAGTTGCTCGCACCTCCTCTCTCTCCTCTTTCTTCAGTGCGTGTTTCATAGCTGTACTACAGTGGTGGTACTTCTCTTCAGACGTTACTGATCATGCCTTGTCTGTGGGGGTGGTGATAGGGGCGTGCTTATTTGTCTTGGCCACGCCTTCTTTAACGCGACCACTGGATCGTTCTCAAGGAATTCTGATTGGTTACTCTCCCAATGGTCTTCCTCTGTATCAAGATCCCCAGTCTCTCCCTCATCAGCTGCGAGGAGCACTGGTGAAAATCATGGAGAGTGCTGACTCCAGGCGCATCTTTTATTTCTTGGTCCTCAATTTGGTGAGGAGATGGTGTGATGAATGTGAACGCATATTATATACATAAGGACATAGAGAGCTCTTGTAAAAGATATACTTGATTGTCAATTAAAACAACTATGCCACTTATTCGGCAGTTAGAAAAGGAACGAAGTTGAAATATAGGGTTGCGATTAAATCTAAAGGGGGGAAAATACTAAATTTTTATCTGACAATAGAAAGGAAGGTCTGTCACAATTTTTAGAACTTTTTTCTGCCTCACTCCATGGTTGGTTCGTAAGACAACCACATAGCAGTCAAGTCAGAAGTGTGTGTGATCAATTTAAGGACACCATAATGGCAAGCGAGCCTGCCTAGTTAGGTTACACTTAGTAGCTTCTGTAGTATCTACTTTTAAGCCATTCTGACAATCTAAATTACCAGTAACTCTTGACAACAAAGGATTGGCCACAGTTTTTGTAATTGCAAAATTACTTACTTGCATCAATTTCCTGCGTAATGATTAATAATAGCATCTGTAGTATTTAATTTATACTATTCTGACTATCTGAATTACCAGTGGCTCTTGACAACAAGCACTCAGCTGCTAAAATGGCAGTTTTTAATTTACATGTGGTAAAGGGTTTTCACTGCCATCGTAGACCAATTGCAGTGTGACATGAAAGGACAAGCTTTTCTAAAGTAGTGTATTGTAGCATAGTTGGGAGCCTAACTTTAAGGATTGCTGTGGGAACTGGCAATAAGCTTAAAAGGCTGTATTTTTAAGAGAAAAAATGACACCCACGCGTACGTTTAAGGGACGGACATACCACATATAAATGTATAGCATATGCCCAATTCCCTAATACTGTCTCACTTGCTGTTACGTGATTATTCCTGCTTTCTATTGTAGGTGTTCACTTTCATTGAACTGACGTATGGCATGTGGACCAACAGCCTCGGCCTCATCTCTGACGGCTTCCACATGCTCTTTGATTGCACAGCTCTGATGATGGGACTCTATGCATCCCTGATGAGCCGATGGAAGCCCACACGTGTCTACTCGTACGGTTATGGCCGTGTGGAGGTCTTGAGTGGGTTTGTGAACTGCCTCTTCCTCGTGGTGGTCGCTGTCTTTGTGTTCATAGAGGCCTTGCACCGAATTGTGGAGCCTCCAGACATCAGCTCCGAGAGACTGCTGTTTGTCTCTGTAGCTGGTTTCGTGGTGAACTTGATAGGACTGATGGCCTTTAGTGGACATGCTCATTCCCATGGAGGCCATGGCCACTCCCATGGAGGCCACACCCACTCAGGCAATGCTAATATGAGGGGGATGTTCCTTCATGTATTGGCAGACACCATGGGCAGTGTGAGTGTGATTCTGTCGTCTCTACTCATCCAGCAGTTTGGCTGGCTTGTGGCAGATCCTATCTGCTCCTTGTTCATAGCCATCTTGATCATGGTGTCCGTTATCCCCCTCCTCAAGGATTCTGCTGATGCTCTACTTCTGGCCACACCAGATCACGAGCATGTGCAGAACACATTGAATAAGGTGAGTGATGATTGCTTTCATTTGACTAATTCTCTATTTGCTTGTGAAGATACGTTGTACAGAATTTTATTTACTTGATTGTTAGTAACTATTTGTAGGAAGTTAAGTGGATGTGGGTGCAAGCACTTGAGTCAAGTACTACAAGTACGGTTACATAATTAGTGTATAAGTGCTTAAGTATAAGCATTGCCACTGTTGGCAATATTTGTTGCATGTAGGGCTTTAGTACAGAGTTAACCCCACAAGCCTAGCCAACTGTATAAATCTGCCACCAGGTCTCCTGCTTTGGCTAGCCCACAATGTAAATATCAACAAGGCACAAATGTAAGGATAGCAAGCAAGAGAACAAGAGAACAAGGGCGTGAGCACTGAGTGCAAGTTAAATACTCTACATCTTCAGGGCTCACATGATGCATAAAAATAGTAATATGAAGGTCTAAAAATAGTTAGAAAGTTCTAGAAGTTTGAGTGGCATGAGATCTTACAATAAACATAGACTATTGAAGTGATGAACTTACACAGAAAATATGAAAAACAATTAGATGATTGTTCAGGTGCCGGTGCTCCCTACGTTCACATCTTCAAGCACTTTTTTCAAGATACATTTTGTTTTTACTGTTTTAATTTGTTTATTCGTTTACTTATTATTGATTTACTTTGGAAAAAGTGATAAATCACCTTCATACTTCTGTACTCCACTGTAGAGCAATACAATTCCTAGGTGTTTACAATTTTGAATGAGTGAAATTTGTCCCATTTCTGATACTGTTGTATATGGCTAGTATGCAATAAATTAAAAGAAGTGCAGTAATAAGTGTTTACCAATTGTGGAGGAATCCTTAGCTACCAGTGCTGTAGAATAGTACCAGTTGTGGAGGAATCCTTAGCTACCAGTGCTGTAGAATAGTACCAGTTGTGGAGGAATCCTTAGCTACCAGTGCTGTAGAATAGTACCAGTTGTGGAGGAATCCTTAGCTACCAGTGCTGTAGAATAGTACCAGTTGTGGAGGAATCCTTAGCTACCAGTGCTGTAGAATAGTACCAGTTGTGGAGGAATCCTTAGCTACCAGTGCTGTAGAATAGTACCAGTTGTGGAGGAATCCTTAGCTACCAGTGCTGTAGAATAGTACCAGTTGTGGAGGAATCCTTAGCTACCAGTGCTGTAGAATAGTACCAGTTGTGGAGGAATCCTTAGCTACCAGTGCTGTAGAATAGTACCAGTTGTGGAGGAATCCTTAGCTACCAGTGCTGTAGAATAGTACCAGTTGTGGAGGAATCCTTAGCTACCAGTGCTGTAGAATAGTACCAGTTGTGGAGGAATCCTTAGCTACCAGTGCTGTAGAATAGTACCAGTTGTGGAGGAGGAATCCTTAGCTACCACCAGTTGTGCAGATCAATGAGAATTAAGTATGACATTGTTTTACTGTATTTGTCATTTAGCTTTCCAAACTGGATGGAGTTCTTGGGTACAGTGATGCTCACTTCTGGCATCAGAGCTCAGACCACAAGACTGGTACTATCCACATTCAAGTCGCACCTTCCACTAATGAGCAGAAGGTCATTGCCATGGTCACGACTTTTCTCAAGTCAGAACTGGGTGTGTCTAACTTGACACTTCAAATAGAGAAGGAAGAGTATGTTCAATGTGGGTTGAAACTGAGCTACTTGAAACAATTGGCATTGACCACACCTCCTCAAGTATATGTTGATCATGGTCCACATGTCGGCCAAATCAAGGCTATTTAATCTCATTGCATCCCAAAAATTAGCAAATATACATATTTTTATTTATTTATTTTATTTTTCTATCAGCAATAATCCTTCAAACCCCATTGTTAACATTATGAATATTGCTTGGAAATAATATCTTTATTTCACATGTAATCTTAGCTACCCTCTTAAATAGGTCATCATACAAGATTTTTTTTAATGTTCTTGGGAGCAATAGTGGGTAAGATTGCCAGGTCCAAGCCTTAGGGCATTAGAAATGGGTACATTTTTCAACCATCATAGAACCTAACAGCAGCCTATAAATATCCACGAAAAGGCAGCACTACTTAGGCCGTGAAATGGCAAACAGCTATATTTGACTAGCACACATCAAAAGGCAAACACACTTCAATTTCACTATGCCAAGTAATGGTAAGTACACATCAACTTCAGTGAGTTGCTGAATACTACACTCAGGCTTCTAGAAAACTAAGATGTGAGCAACAATAGAATACGGGGAAAACAATTTGATCTCTTTATTTGTAGCTCATAGCATAGCTTTTCAATCATAGCTCACTAATGTGAAGGAGCAATAAAAGTGTTCACTTTCTTCACTTACCATCATCCTCCTAGTCACAGCCTTTAGAAGACAAAGTAAATATAACTTAATGAATTAACGGTTTATACCAACTTTCATTGGTGAGCTTGAGAATACGCAGGTGAGCAAGCCCGATAGAAGTTGGTATCTAAATACAAAATACTTAGGTGATACCAAATACATTGAGTATCAATGAATATTAGCAATGCAAACCCTCCCAGCCCAAATAACTCTGGAGTTATTAGTAAGAGTTGAAACTGAACTTCACTTTCACTGTGTTCATACTTGCTGTGCTTAACGTGATAATTCGAGAGTTGCATGTTTAACTATTGTATACCATAGTTATTATATGGACTAA